>ERZ767285.79-NODE-79-length-42910-cov-3.798823_pt1 | contig 42910 bp, 43 predicted proteins | sample MGYA00374953_ERZ767285 | MGnify/ENA primary metagenome ERZ767285 (study PRJEB28947, sample SAMN06267186) | marine metagenome | isolation source: Columbia River Estuary | place: USA:Columbia River Estuary, USA | collected 2013-07-23 ...
TGAACCGAGCCGCCGCGCTAGCTGAATGATGTCAATTATTGACCACATAGATTTAAGCTGCACAAGCAACCCGATACGAATTCTCATTCGTCTGACAGCTTCTGATTAGCCATTCGTATCGCGTTTCCAGTCAATTGCAGCTGCGGCCGAATTGATATGTTCCATCATGGTCTGTTCAGCCAGTTTCCCATTCCCTTGTAAAATGGCACCCAAGATTTCTTGGTGCTGATGCCATATCTTGGTATGCCTATTTATACTCATTGCACTGACCAATCTGTTGTGGTGCAGAAGGTGCGGTTCAAGCACTGATTGAATAAATTCATTGCCGGATAATGCTCGAAGTAATTTATGAAAACTGATGTCGTTCCGGACGAGTTTAAGATGCTCGCCATTTACGATTAACAGATGGCTATCAGAAATTAATTTGTTAATCGCCTCAATAATCTCATGATCTTCATCAATCAGCCTGCCAGCTGTAACCCGCTGGGCTGCCAACCGAACGCCTAAACAGTCTAGCTGCTTGCGAACGTCGAGTAGTTTGAGTAACGTTTTCTCGTCAAGAGCGGCTAAGCTGAGGCCTTTCTTTCCATGAGCGACAAGGATTCCCTGTTCAGACAAAATTCGTAAAGCCTGGATCACTGGTTGCCGCGACACGCCGAGCGCACTAGCAATTTCAATCTGAGATAATTTGTCGTTAGGAGTGATTTTACCTTCAATAATCGCGTCGAATAAAGCGGTTTTAACGCTTTCGACTAGGTCCATTTGAGAGGGTAATTTGTCCAACAATTTAGCATTCCAACACTCTAACAGACACAACTTATAATGCACTTTTATGTAATAATTCTAGTCTAATTAAACTTTATTAACGTAGGGAAATTTGGCCGTATGTGAGAAAGTATATAAATTATTTTTCCAGATTTTTAACGCCAAGTAACTGAAATAATAATTGAATATTACTGTTGAACAAAACACGCAATTTTGACCTTTGTAAAATAAGTTTACTTGATCGAAATTTTGATCACTACTGTAGACTGTATACCGTATTCAAATACGTGATTCGAGTAATCTACCAAGTAAATAAAATGGTTTATCAGAACTAAAATCAGAAAAGATTAGGGAGAAAATTGATGAAATATCCTTTAGTTGCGGCTTGCGCAGCCGGGCTGCTATGTGCTGGTGCAGCCCATGCAGAAAGTCATTCAGAGAGTAATGTGGGTGTCTTTGGAAAATCTGGAAAAACGATGGGCGATCATACGTACATCGACCAAAATTCCGAAAAAGCAGCAAGCTTGCGTAAGATTTTGAAGAACATCACCCTGCCTGATGGCTTTCAGATTGAACTATACGCTGTTGTACCCGATGCAAGAGACATGGCTATGGCGCCACAGGGTACTGTTTTGTTCGTAGGCACTCGGAAAGATAAGGTTTGGGTGATTTCTGACCGTGATAGAGACGGTGTTGCAGATGAAGTAAAGGATTTCGCACCCTCGTTGGAGTTTGATGTACCAAACGGCGTTCAATTTTCTAAAGATGGTTTCCTATACATAGCGGAAACAAACCAAGTTCGTGTGTTTCCTGCGGCGGAATTCTTTTATGAAGGCCCAGATGTTGTCGCAGTCGATGTTGTTGCCAAAGGCGATTTAATACCGGTCGGTGAAGAGAGTTATAACCACACTGCGCGCGTTGTTGATATTGGGCCTGATAACAAGCTCTATATTTCTTTGGGCCAGCCCTACAATGTAGCTCCGCCAGAAAAGCTAGAACTCTATGCAGAGACTGGTATTGGCGGGATTATTCGCATGGAGCGTGATGGAAGCAACCGTGAAGTCTACACATACGGTGTTAGGAACTCTGTGGGTCATGATTTCCATCCGGTAACAGGAGAGCTTTGGTGGACCGATAATCAGGTTGATGGCATGGGGGATGATATTCCTCCCGGCGAATTGAACCGTCAGACAGCCGCGGGCCAACATTTTGGTCACCCATGGTTTGGTGGCGGAACAACGCGCACAAACGAGTATCTTAATGATACACCACCAGAAGGTATCATTCATCCTGCAGTTGAAACCACCGCTCACTGTGCCGATCTGGGCATGGCTTTTTACACGGGCAGCCAGTTCCCTGCAAAATATGAGAACGCTATTTTCTCTGCACAGCATGGGTCTTGGAACCGGACGGAACCTTGCGGCGCGCGCGTGATGGTCACTTATATCGACCAAGACGGCAACGCCACCATGGAACCTTTCGCGGAAGGTTGGCTAAATGCGAATGGGGAATATGATGGTCGGCCAATGTCAATTGAAGTCCTGAAAGATGGATCAATCCTAGTTTCTGACGACTACGCAGGCGCCATTTACAAAATCTCCTATGTTGGTGGTTAATTAAACAAAGCTGGTACCCCAGCGATTTTTCTGGGGTACCAACACATGGAGTATGGAATGAATAAAGCAATATCTCTAATTCTCGCGACCTTGATTGCCTTGCCTGTTGCAGCTTCTGACCCGAAAAACGGCAAAAAATTATCTAGAAAGTGTTCAGTATGCCACGGACAACTAGGCGTTGCGCGCGATCCAGAGGTTCCCCATCTTGCGGGCCAAAGTGCGCGATATATTGAAAAATCCATTATGGATTTTCAAAAAGGTGAACGCCAAGATCGTCGGATGTCACTCATTGTGAAGAATCTCAGCAAGGAAGATATCAAGGATCTGGCGGCGTGGTATTCATCCTTAGAGCTAAGCGTTGTGGACCCGAATGCCAACTGAGCCGTCGCCATGTTACGTTGGCGATTAAATAATCAATATTTACTCTCTTAAGGAAAGACTATGCGCATTAAATTTTTTCTAAGTATCATCTCAATTTTGACCATGATTGTGTTCTCGTCTTCTGTGAGTGCAAAAACATGTTCTTACTATCTTGGGTACATTACCGGAGAAGCTGAGCGGGCTTATGCGGTCAAAAAGGTTTATCGTTATACACCTGAAAGACTCGAGAAAATACTGTCGCTTCGTGATAAAGGGCAGGCGCTTTGCGCATCAGGTGATGATACAGCGGGAATGGAAATTCTCCTTGAATCTGTAAAGCTGATAAATTTCACGAGATTGCAGTAGGCTGTTCACTTAAGCGATTTGCCGACACAATGTCAGATTAAATTCAGTTAAAGCGGACAGGCGAGTTTATCGCGTGCGTGAATGCCCCCGCATTCCGCTACTTCAAAACGTGCCCAGAGATCATCCGCCTGGCTGTGATGCTTTATGTTCGGTTTCCGCTCTCACTCCGTAATGTGGAATATTTATAGAGTGTCTTTGTTTGTCTGTGGACCGCTTTTGGGACCGCTTTTTGAAATCTGTATTATTTTAAGTATCTGATAATAATTATTTTATTAAAGTAGATTTTGCCGTGTGGGGGCACCACTATCCTAAGTCAGCTGCAGTTATACACCTGATATCAAGCGATATTCATTGTCGTCTGATGCAGGAGGCCACCATATGGTCCACCAAAGTTGCTCTTATCTTAAGCTCAAGGGAAGCACCTACTACTTCTCTCGCCGAGTCCCTAAGCCCCTCCAGAAACACTTCAAGACTGATCGTGTGGAAGTCTGTTTGCATACTCCTCAGCAGTCTTCAGCCGTGCGTCAGGCTCAGGTGCTGGCAAGTGAACTAGAAGACCATTGGTATATCCTCAGAAGACGAGAGATTAAGCACAGGCTCTCTAGCGTCTTTGGTGACGGCAGCCACGACATGAGACACACTGCTAGTGTGACAGGGGTAGGACCGCAGCTGTCTGCAGCACTGGAGGTCTACCTGTCGCTCAAAGGCGCTGGGCGACCTAAGACCTTTGAGGCAGGCGCTAGGCGGGCTGTGGGCTATCTGCTAGAGGTCACCGACGACAAACCCATCGATGCTTATGTGAGGGCTGATGCCAATGCCCTCAGGGAATACCTTAGGAGCCGTGGGCTGTCCTCAGAAAGCATAGGACGCAACCTCACGAGCATCAGAGCCATCGTTAACTTTGTGTCCAAAGAAGAAGGCCTACAGCCGCCTTTAGCCTTCAGTGGTGTCTACCTTGGTGAGCCTACGAGGAAGACGGACCGTTATGTTCCCACGACCACTGAGCTGAGGTCACTACAGGCCCGCTGCCGGTCCTCTAATGATGAACTGAGGTGGCTACTGGCACTCATCAGTGACACAGGACTGAGGCTGTCAGAGGCTCTGGGGCTGTCTCGTGATGACGTGTGTCTAGACACCCTGCATCCTTATGTTGTCATCGAACCAAAGCCATGGAGGCGGCTTAAGACCGCTGACAGTGAGCGGGTCGTTCCACTCGTGGGAGAGGCACTGTGGGCTGCCCAAAGAGCGACTGATGCTTCCACAACCGGTTACTTGTTTCCTAGTTATTGTGACGGGGAGACCACCAAGGCTAACTCAGCCAGCGCTGCCCTAAACAAGTGGCTTAAGGCCCATGTCTCTGGGGATATCGTCGTCCACTCACTAAGACACGCCATGAGGGACCGGTTGCGTGCTGTAGAGTGCCCTGCAGACGTCATCGACCAGATAGGCGGCTGGAGCAGGAAGGGTGTTGGGGAGAGCTATGGTAGGGGATATCAGGTGGAGCAGTTGCACCGTTGGTTGGCGAGGGCTGTGGGGTAGCTTGGGGGCTGATACAGTCATTTGCTGCGTAGCTTATGGAGGTCTGCTCAGTGGACATGTTCTGCCATCTGGCCGTTATATACGAAGGGCTGCTTTGGAGCGTCGGCAGGGCTTGCATCAAGTGAGTTGGTTAATTTGTCGCTTTCTCGTCATATTCGTGCCGTGCAGCTTCAATCAGGGCGAGATTTTCCAGTGCCCAATAGCCCAAGGCGCTGACAGGCTCTCGGAATGACTGACCCATATCAGTTAGATTGTATTCAACTTTCGGAGGGATCGTTGGATGATAGGTTCGGTTCACAAGGCCGTCGCGTTCCAACTCTTTCAGGGTCAGGCTAAGCATCCGTTGCGAAATACCAAGATTGCGCTTGAGCTCATTGAACCGCAGCGTTCCGTATTCAGCCAAAGAGATCACCACAAGCACGCTCCACCGGTCACCAACACGCGACAGCACTTCGTTGATGCGTTTGCAATCGGGGCATTGTTTGTCGTCCAGCATGGCGGTTCCCTTTTTGTGACTGAGGTTCAGAAATGTGCCTTCTTGTGGCGCAATTCAGTACCCATTAGATAGTCGGTTACAAATATATACTATCTCGATAGGGAGCTGACAATAGGATGCGGCATATGACTGTGAAACCACTTAACGACCTTTTGAACTGGCGCTACGCCACCAAGAAGATGGACCCATCCAAAGTTGTCCCGCAGGATAAGGTTGATGCGATTGTCGAAGCAATCCGAATGGCCCCGACGTCCAGCGGAACGCAACCGTTTGAGCTTTTCGTCGTAACGAATGCCGATATCCGTGACCAAATCACCGAAGCAGCTGGTGGGCAGGCACAAATCACCGATGGCTCTCATTTATTGGTCTTTGCGGCGTGGGATAATTACACTGCTGAACGGATCGACAACGTCATCGATCTGAATGTTTCTTCACGTGGCGACCTACCGATGCTGCACGCCTATTACGACAATCTGAAGTCCAATTACCTGCCGCGTGAGGCCGAGGTCAATTACGCCCATACTGCGCGCCAAGCCTACATCGCATTGGGTATTGCACTGGTCGCCGCCGCCGAGCAAGAGGTCGACAGCACGCCGATGGAAGGCTTTGATCCCGATGCCGTGGACAAAATCCTTGGCCTGAAAGAGCGCGGTTTGCGGTCGGTTGTGTTGCTACCTCTTGGCTACCGCGACGAGGGCAGTGATTGGTTGTTTCCAATGGGCAAAGTACGCAAATCCCGCGACACCATCGTCACTGAGGTCAACTAATATGAGCATTCTACGCAAGCTTTTCCGCGCGACACCGATACCTACAACCGATGGAGCGGTCAGCCCGTCCCCGTTGGCAATCAAACTGGGCACATCGACCACCACGGATTATGATGGTGGGGCTTACGCCAAACCTTATGTGGGCCCCAAAAATCGCGTGCTGATGATCTGTACCGAAGAACGCAACATGACGATGGCTAACGGCAAAAAGTTCTCTACGGGCAACCATCCAGTCGAGATGGGCCTACCTATGCTTCATCTCATGAACGCGGGTTTTGAAATTGATATTGTAACGCCAACTGGCGCGCCTGTCGCGATCGAGGAATGGGCGATGCCTGCGGATGATGCCGACGTGAAAAGGCTTTATCGTGATCATGCAGATACCTTTGCGAACCCTGGTAGTCTTGCGGATTTTGTTGCACACAAGATGAATGGTGCGGCACCTTATGCTGCCGTCTTCATCCCCGGAGGCCATGGTGCGATGCTCGGATTGCCCGACAATAAGAATGTCGGAGAAGTGCTGTACTGGGCGCATGAACAGGACCTATTTACACTGGCTCTTTGTCACGGCCCTGCCGCGTTATTATCCGCGAAGACTGAAAAAGGGTTCTTGTATGAAGGATACAAGATGACTGCGTTCCCGGATTCGGTCGACAAACAAACCCCCATGATTGGCTACTTGCCAGGCCCAATGCCGTGGTGGGTGTGCGAGAAGTTGACTGCTCTGGGAGTGCAGATCACCAACAAAAAAGCCGATGCGTCATGCCATATTGATCGCCGTCTAATTACGGGCGCGAGCCCCAAGGCCGCAAACGCTTTTGGTCGACTGGCTTCGGAAGCATTGCTGAAATAGGTGCGCAACCTAGAAATTGATTGCAAGGCGTAATTCAGACATTCGTGCGCCTTGCAGCATCAGTCCGATTGGGCTCGATGCAGCCGTTCGCTCCGAAGATCACTAGGTCCAGTTTGAGCAGTTAGCACATCTTATAGCGCTCGTGGACCATATGGTGGCCTCCTGCATCAGACGACAATGAATATCGCTTGATATCAGGTGTTTGACTGCAGCTGACTTAGGATAGTGGTGCCCCCACACGGACTCGAACCGCGGACCTACTGATTACAAATCAGTTGCTCTACCAGCTGAGCTATAGGGGCACTGGGCGAGGATTTAGGACAAAAAAACTGCCTATGCAAGCCCTACCTATGCGCTTTTGCCAAAAGAAATATCGCTCCGAGGGAAAGTGTGATGATGAGCAATGCGGCGGGCGTGGAGCCGTGGAAGTTTTCCAGGCTGGCTTGTGCGTAGACATGGGTGGACAGCGTGTCGAAATTAAACGGGCGCAGCAGAAGCGTTGCGGGCAGTTCTTTAACCGTATCCACAAAGACAAGCACCATAGCAGATGCCAGGCTTCCCCGCATAAGCGGTTGATATATATTTACTAAAATATCTTTTGGCCCGCGCCCCAATGTGCTTGCGGCCAGTGGGATATTGGTTGAGATCGCGGCCAAGCCGGCCTCAGCAGCCCCAACACCAATCGCGAAAAAGCGGACGCAATAGGCGACGATCAATGCGCCCGCGCTCCCGGTGAGAAGGAGGCCGGGATCGCGACGGAAGGTCGCAAAAACGAGGTCTGCCAGCCAATTGTCAAACGTGGCCAAGGGAATCAATATCCCCAAACCGAGGACGGCACCAGGAAAGGCATAGCCCACAGTCGTCAGGGTCAGCAAAGATTTTTTCCATGCCGCCGGGGTTTTCTGCAACCCCAAAACCATAACAGTGGCGAGCGTTACGACCAATCCAGCGCTTGCGCCACCCAAAGCCAAGCTGTGCGCCGCCGCGCGCCAAAGGCCGGTGTCGCTCCAAAGGCTCAGATCCGACACGACAGGCGCCACCAAAACCATCAATGGAATTAAAAATCCCAACCCCATAGGAACCAAGCAATAGAGCAGCACGGCTGCCCCCTGCCGCGAGGACAGAGGTTGCGGCTGGATCGGGGCCAATTGACGACCCGATTTGTGAAAGCGCGCGCGGCGGCGGCCAATTTGCTCGACCCCCAGCAAGCCCGCCACAATCAAGGCGGCCAGCACTGCCAATTGCGCCGCACCCCCCGGGTCATAGCTTTCCAACCAAATCGAAAAAATACCCGTGGTGAGAGTCTGCACGGCAAAATAATCTACTGTCCCAAAATCATTTAAGGTTTCCATCATGACTATGGCTGTTCCAGCGGCAATGGCAGGGCGCGCTTGTGGGAGGCTCACGCGCAAAAATTGCCGCATATGCCCCAAGCCAAGTGAACGGGCGACATCCTGACCACTGGCCGGCAGCTCGCGGAATGCCGCTCGGGCCAGAAGATACACGTAAGGGTAGAGTGTCAAAGACAGCACGAATATTGCGCCAGGCAACGAGCGAATATTGGGAAACCAATAGTCCCGAACCGAAGACCATCCAGCCAGATCACGCAAAGTTGTTTGCAGCGGACCGGCATATTCCAAGACATCTACCCAAGCGTATGCGGCCACGAAAGAGGGCATCGCCAGCGGGAGAAACAACCCGTATTGCGCCCATTTGCGCCCTGGAAACTCGAGATGCGTAATCAAATAAGCCAAAGATGTGCCGAGGAGCAGACTAACAGCACCAACGCCCAACATCAGCGAGAGGCTATTGCTCAAATACCGCGGAAACACCGTGGCCAAAAGATGCGCCCAACGCGCGCCATCGCTGCCAAAGCCCATCCACGCAATCGAAACAATTGGCAAGAGCACACAGCCAGCAATGGCCAATGCAAGCCATCTGCCCAATCCCGCGCGTTTCTTTAATTTTTCTGCCACGAAGCCCTCATTTTTGATTTCGGCTGTTTTATATTTATAAACGGTTGCCTATACTTTGGCCGCTCAGACTTATTTCCAAGGCAGCATATTTCGATGCAAATTGTTTATCATATTGGCGCCCATTGCACAGACCAAGATGCCCTGCACGCTTCGCTTGTGAAGAACAAAGCCGCGCTTGTCCAGAATCAGGTCGCCCTGCCCCACCCGCGCAAATATCGAAATGTCATTCGAGAAAACCTGCAAGCCATGGCCAAGGGCGCACGCCCGGATATGTCGGGAGAGGAACTTTTGGCCGATATTCTGGGCGATTCAGATGCTGAGCGGGTGATTTTGACCAATGCAAATTTCATCTGCGTGCCAAACCGAATTTTCGAGGGCGGAGATTTCTATGCTTTGGTGGTGGAAAAGCTCCAGGCCTTTGGCACTTTGTTCCAAGGCCATGACATTGAACTGTCACTGTGCATGCGTGATCCCGGCACCTTTATTCCAGCGGCTTATGGCAAATCTCACGGTCGGTCGTTTCAGCGCTTTATGGCGGGGGCCGCACCCACTGTGGTTCAATGGTCCGGTCTGATCCATCGCATGCGCACTGTCTTGCCAAATGCGCAGATCACAGCTTGGTGCAACGAGGATACACCCTTTATTTGGCCCAAAATCCTGCGTCACCTAATTAAAATAGATGCAGAAGAACCGGTAAAGGCTGGCTATGATCTGATTGGATCTTTGTTGACGGAAATTGGCACTCAGAAAATGCAAAACTATTTCAAAGCCAATCCGCCCAACTCAGAAAAAGAACGCCAAAGAGTTTTGGCGGCTTTTTTGGAGCATTATGCCAATCCGGCGGCGGTGGAGGAAGAAATCACCCTGCCCGGCTGGACGGATGATCTGCTCAACCGCCTGTCTGACCTATATGATGAAGATGTGAATGCCATCATCTCACGCGGAGATGTTGAAGTGATTGAGCCGGCCCTTTGAGGGCCAGCCACACACTCACATGCCCAAGGCTTCTTTATACATTTCCAAAATAGCTTCTTCTTCGGCAATATCATTTTGGTCCCGCTTGCGCAGGGTGATGAGTTTGCGCATGACTTTCGTGTCATACCCACGGCCCTTGGCCTCTGCCATCACTTCTTTTTGTTGTTCTGCCAGATCTTTTTTTTCGGCATCCAAACGCTCAATACGTTCTATGAACTGCCGCAATTCATCGGCCGTGACGCGATAGCTGCTGTCGATTTCTGACATGGGGGACTCCGTTGTAATAAGTGATTGTGCAGCGATACCCTTCGTTTTCGACTTGCACAAGCCGCCTTCCTTCGCGACTGTGGCGCAAATTTAAAGTTTTCGGAGTAGACTATGGATTGGCTCATCATCCCGGGGATTGTCGTGACCTTTATCGGACTTGGCCTGCTATTTTACACCATCGCACGGATAATGCGGGCGAAGAAACAAGGTCTCAGCGACGAACAAATGAAGCTGCAGCTTCAATCGGCCGTAGCTTGGAACCTGGGCGCCATGGGGTGCTCTGCAATTGGGCTGATGATGGTGGTGATTGGCATCATGCTGTGATCCCCCGCGCCCTTTAAGACATACCAAAAACGAGGACCCCACCGCCATGCAAATCAACACCCTTTCCGACGATTATTCCGTATCACCACAAATAGAGGTCTCGGATGTGCCAAGCATCATGCAGGCAGGTTTCAAATCTGTGATATGCAATCGCCCAGATCAAGAAAATCCTGAACCCCGCCAAATCGAGGCCATTAAGGCCGCTGTCGAAGCCGCCGGGATGGACTTTGCGGAAAATGTTTTCGATCCGTCAAGCTTCGGCCCCGATAAGATAGAGCGGCAAGCGGAGCTTTTGGCGCAACTGCCAAGCCCCGTCTTTGCCTATTGCGCCTCGGGCAATCGTTGCAGCATTGTTTGGGCCTTTGCCCAAGCCGGGCGCATCGCGACCGATACCATTCTGGACGCCACCACCCAAGCCGGTTATCAATTGGCCCATCTGCGGCCACAGCTGGAGATGCTGGCGCTTAATCGCGCGGAAGACTGACACGAAACGCCGCGCCGCGCTGGCCAGGCAGATAGGAAATCTGCCCTCCCAAGTTGCTGATGATCTCCCGGCAAATCGCCAGACCAAGCCCCGCGCCGCCAGCTTTTGAATGATCTGAGGCGCGGGCAAATTTCTCGAAAATCATATCCTGATTGGCCTTATCGACCCCGGCGCCATTGTCGATAAAGTCCACGGTTATGGCCGCGGGCGTCTCGCTTACACTGACGATCAACTCTGGCCGCTGCGCCTCGCAATATTTCGCGGCATTTGACATGAGGTTGATAAATACTTGGGTCAAACGATCGGGGTCTGTGAGGATCGAAATATCCTCACGCCCAGCGCTTCGGCGGATCCTTATATGCTGCTCCACATTGGCCGAGGCCTCCGCACGATCCAATATATCGCGCAACCGTGCTTGGCGAAGCTCCAGTGAGACCTGACCATTCTCCAGCACTGAAAGGTCCAAAAGATCATCCAACAACCGGGTCAATCTTTGGGTTTCATCCTCGATGATCCGCGCATATTTTGGCCGGTCACCATCCGAAAGATCTGGATCTTGCAGAATTTCCGAAAACGCTCGAATCGATGTCATGGGCGTGCGCAGCTCATGGCTGATTTGACTGAGGAACGCATCCTTTTGGATCGAAAGCTTTGTGAGTTTGTCATTGGCATCGCGCAGTTTGCGCGCGGTTGTGGTCAATTCGCCGGACTTGGCCTCTAACTGGTTGGAATATTCCATGATCTGCGCGGTTTCATCCGCCACTGCCATCAAATCCTCGACCGTGACAGAAGAGCCACCGGCCATTTGCCCCAACATCGCATGGGCTGTGGCCGCTCCAACACTGCCGGCCAAGCCTCGCTCAAGGGTTTCAAGAAATTGCGGCGTCGGATCCGGTAGATAGCCCTGTTTTCCCTGCCGTTGTGCCGCCGTGCGAAACAAGTTTTGTGCTTGAGCCGCGCCAATAATGCGCTGGGCCATGCTCAAGAGATCCTCTGCGTCTGTCGCCCCTCTTTGCCAGCCGCGTGCCGAAGGGCCGCTGTCAAAAGCGCTGATGAATTGCACCGCTTGCACGCGCTCCAACGGAGATGGTCTCGATAGAATAGAGCCGGCCACAAAGGCGAAGCTGTTCAGCAAAATCGACCACAAGACCGCATGGACCACCGGATCAAGACCTTGGATGCCAAATAGCGCGGTAGGGCGCAGCCATTGCAGCCCCCAAAGCCCGTGGTCGATTGTCTCCTGGGAAATCAACACTTCCGGACCAAAGGACGGCAGGAACATCGTGTAGCTCCATACCACCAACCCGCAAATCAACCCAGCCAGGGCCCCAATTTTGGTCGCCCCCTGCCAAAAGATTCCCCCCAGCATCACTGGCAAGATTTGCGCAACACCGGCGAAGGATATCAAGCCAATGGACGCCAAGGCCGCCCCACCGCCAGAAATGCGATAATAGAGATAGCCCAGCGTCAAAATGCCGATGATCGAAATGCGCCGCGACGTCAAAACCACACTGCGCACATCGCCGGAAATGGTCGCGCCCTGACCGCGCGCGCGCAACCAAATCGGGGTGACGATATGGTTTGAAATCATAGTTGATAGGGCAATCGCCGCCACAATCACCATCGAGGTCGCCGAAGAAAACCCACCCAGAAAGGCCAGCATCGCCAGGCCATTTTGCTCAGCAGAGAGCGGCAGGGTGAGCACGAAAAGATCCGGGTTGGACCCTGCAGGTAAAATATCCAACCCCACCACCGCGATGGGGATCACAAATAATGACATGAGCAGGAGATAAAGTGGAAAGGCCCAACTGGCTGTCGCGAGATGGCTTTCTTCAGAATTTTCCACCACCATCACCTGAAACATGCGCGGCAGACACAAAAATGCGGCGGCCGAAAGGAAGGTGACACCAATCCAGCGCCCGGTACTGACCTCCCATTGTGAGATCGGCGAGGCATCAATGCGCGCTAAAACATCACCCGCGCCACCGGCCAACCCCCAGACCACGAAGACTCCAACCGCCAGCAGCGCTAAGAGCTTAACAATCGCTTCAACAGCAATGGCCATGACAACGCCACTGTGCCGCTCGTTCACATCAAGATTGCGGGTGCCAAACACAATCGTAAACACTGCAAGGCCTGCTGCGGTCCACAAGGCGATATTTGTTGAGCTGAGAATGTTCTGCGTGCCCTTTGCGAAGACCGAGATCGACAAGGTCACCGATTGCAGCTGCAGGGCAATATAGGGCGTTGTGCCGACCACCGCCATCACCGTCACGAACCCGCCCAAAAGCGCAGATTTTCCAAACCGCGAGGACACCAGATCCGCAATGGAGGTGATCCGCTCAGCCCGGGCAATCCGCACCAAACGGCGTAAGATCAACCACCAACCGATTAGCACCACCGTGGGACCGAGATAGATGGTCAAAAACTCCAGCCCCGACCGCGCTGCAAATCCCACAGCGCCATAAAAGGTCCAAGCAGTGCAGTAGATCGACAATGACAGGGTATAAATGAGTGGCGTGCGCATCCAACCGCCGCGCCCGGCATCACTCGCCCGTTCAGCCCAAAAGGCAACGCCGAACAGGAAGGCCACATAAATAAGCGAAACAAAAATCAGCAGATCGAGAGACAGCATTCAGCTCCGTCCCACGCCAAATCGTTTGATCACAAGCGCCAGCCCCAGGGTGAAACAGATCAACCCTGCCCAGACGATAAACAGATAGATCAAAGCGGTGGAGGTCGCGGTTCCCGCATCTGCGCCAACCTCGGAGCTGCGCGGCCACATGATCGGAAGCAAAAAAAGGATCATCCCCACGAAAGGTAGGATCAGGGCGGATTCTTTCACGCGCTGCCCGCGGGCGGCATTGGCAACTCTTTTCAGAGTTTGATCGCGCTTGCCGCTCACGGTGCGTGTCCGACCAACGCATTCATGGTTTTCAACACCTCTGCATTGGAAAAAGGCTTTGTCATATATTGGGATGCACCGCGGGCTATGGCGATGTCGCGATCTTTTGTTTGGCCTCTTGCGGTGAGCATCAAAATTGGAATGTCTTTGTAGTCGGGCAGGCTGCGCAACTCTTCGAGAATTTCAAAACCGGAGCGATTGGGCAGCATGACGTCTAAGATAATAGCATTGGGGGCCGTTTGCACGGTTGTGGCCACAGCATTGGCCCCGTCGGAATGCGCATCAACTTTCCAACCGTCGCGCAAAAATATGAAACTGAGGGCTTCAATGATATTCGGTTCATCTTCGATCAGCAAAACATGCCGCATTTTAGCCTCCCTTCGTTCAAATTTACCATCTTTGGCACTAGAGCCGAATTAAACCTGCTTTGTCAAAACCCATCTGAAAAAATTGACGGCTCACGCCGCGCTGGGCAGGCGTGGATATTGCACAAGCGGCAGGTGCTGCCAATTGGCAAAGGCTGGTTGGAAGTCGGCGTTTCCGCGCGCAAGATCAACATGGTAGAGCGCAGAACCGGCACGCCCTCAAAACTGGCTGAGGTCACGCGCTCTGCAATAGAAAAGGTGTCAAAGAGATTTTCTTCGCCCAAAGTTCCTGGCCGGCCACTGTGCAAAATCTGATGACGCGCTGCAACACCAATCTGCGTCAGCGCGCCATAAAGCGGCCAGAGCGCGCAGGCCGACCCAACCCGTGGCGCTTGGAAATCATCGCAGGGCTGCTTGAACAACAAGCCGCCACTGCCATCGCAAATCATCAACCCAACAGGTGGGCGGTTGGGATCAGGAGGTAGGCTGGCCAAGCGCCGAAAGATAAGGGGCAATGACAGCTCTGTCTCTCTGGCGATTCGCACGGGATCCAGTCCAAACTCTGCCACCAGCTGTAGCAATTTCGGCAGGCGGAAGTTCTGCGTATCGCGCCAGTACTGTCGAAAATACGCTAACCCCAAGGTTTTTGCCGCCGCCGAAGCCTCTGCCAACAGGCCCTCCGCCACAGGAGCGCTCCATTGGCGCATGTCTTCCAGCTCGGCAAAATGATAGCCATTTTTTGCCAATAGGCTATCGAGCTCATCCAGTGGCGACATCGTATCAAGCACCCGATCCGAATCGCCATCCAGATAATCCGCAAGAGATTGGCTGGCGGTGGCCAGGCGAATACTGTCCTGAAACACGTTGGTTTGGAATCTGCGCTGCCAATTTTGATCCATCTCCCCCGGCTCTGCCAGAATACTCGCCGTTGATCGAATGGCAGAGACCGTTGAGAGCACCTCATGCAACGCCTCAGACAGAAATGGGTCATGCGCAAGACGGTCCGATAGGCTACTGACTGTTTGTTGCAGCGCGGTAATTTGGCTCTGCTGGGCCGAAATTAGGCGCGCCCAATCGGTAAAGCGATCCGCAAAATCCTCTGTCTGGCTGAGGTCAACCTCCACATCTGGCCGCGCAATGGCCGCGTCGCGCAGGCTGGTGAGGAGGCTTTTTTCAGCCCCTTCTGCCAGCGCACCGGGCTCTGTTTCCAAGGCCGCAGCGATATTCAAAAGAACTTTGCCGCCAATACGGCGCCTATTGTGCTCAATGAGGTTGAGGTAGGACCCAGAAATTCCCGCGCGCAGGGCGACCTCCGCCTGACGGAGCCCAAGCGCTACACGTCTTTCACGTATTCGACTGCCGGCAAAAGCGCTGCGCTCCATCTCGTGGGTCCTTGACGGTTTTCTTATAGGCCTTGAGGTTTTGTAAATTTATTTACAGTTTTTATCAAGCATTCGTGCAATAATTTACAAAATATTTGAATCAAACAAGACCACCGTTGCACAACAATCCATCAAAGAGCGACACTAAGACAACACTGTGAAGTGTGTTTTCGGGGGAACCGCATAATAAAAGCGGGCCCCTTTATTCAATCGGGAGGACTTCAATGTCTAAATCAATTCTCACCCGTCGTAACGTGTTGCAAACCGGAGCCGCTGCTGGCGCTGGATTGGCACTGCCGACAATTTTGACCGCAGGAAGCCACAGCGGTTACACCAATGCGCCAACTGGCAGCACAGTCACCTTGGGCTTCAACGTTCCCCAGACCGGCGCCTATGCTGACGAAGGTGCCGACGAGCTGCGCGCTTACATGCTGGCTGTTGAGCACCTCAATGGTGAAGGCGACGGCGGCATGCTCAACACCTTCTCTTCCAAAACTCTGGAAGGTAACGGCATCCTGGGCAAGAAAGTCGAATATGTAACAGGTGACACGCAAACCAAATCCGACGCGGCGCGTGCCTCTGCCAAATCCATGATCGAAAAAGACGGCGCCGTGATGATCACAGGCGGTTCGTCTTCTGGTGTTGCGATTGCGGTACAGGGTCTGTGCCAAGAAGCTGGCGTGATTTTCATGGCGGGTCTCACCCACTCCAATGACACGACAGGTAAAGACAAAAAAGCAAATGGCTTCCGTCACTTCTTCAACGGTTACATGTCTGCGGCAGCTTTGGCACCTGTGCTTCAAGCGCGTTACGGCAGCGACCGGAACGCCTATCACCTGACCGCTGACTATACTTGGGGTTGGACACAAGAAGAATCCATCGCTGCAGCCACTGAGGCTATGGGCTGGAACACTGTTAACAAAGTGCGCACACCGCTCAAAGCGACAGACTTCTCCTCTTACATTGCCCCAGTGCTGAATTCTGGTGCGGATGTTTTGGTTCTGAACCACTACGGCGGGAACATGGTGAACTCTTTGACGAACGCCGTTCAGTTTGGCCTGCGTGACAAAGTTGTGAACAACAAGAACTTTGAAATCATCGTTCCGCTGTACTCTCGCCTGATGGCGAAGGGTGCGGGCGCCAACGTGAAGGGCATCTTTGGCTCGACAAACTGGCACTGGTCCTTGCAAGATGAAGGCTCCAAAGCCTTTGTTAAATCCTTCGGCACAAAATACGGCTTCCCTCCTTCACAGGCGGCACACACCGTTTATTGTCAAACTCTGCTCTACGCAGATGCGTGTAACCGCGCTGGCACATTCAATCCATGTGGTGTTGGCGAAGCCTTGGAAGGCTTTGAGTTCGACGGTCTGGGCAATGGTAAGACATTGTATCGCGCCGACGATCATCAGTGCTTCAAAGACGTGCTGGTTGTGAAGGGTAAAGAGAACCCAACATCCGAGTTTGACCTTCTGGAAATCGTTGAAGTGACACCAATGGAGCAAGTAAAATACGCTCCAGATCACCCAATGTTTGCCGGTGGGGACTTGGGCGCATGTAACCCAGGTGCTTAAATAGAAGCGTGCAGAGGTGCCTGTCATCTCTGCACAACCACGCAATTAGGGTGCGCAAAAGCGTACCCTATTTTCCAATAAATAGATAACCCGCAGGTGGGGACCATGGACGCCATCATTCTTCAAATCCTGAACGGCTTAGATAAAGGTTCAGCCTATGCGCTTATCGCACTTGGCCTGACTTTGATCTTCGGCACGCTCGGTGTTGTGAACTTCGCGCACGGTGCGCTATTTGTAATCGGGGCGTTCTGCGCCGTTACATTGAACCGAATTTTTTCAATCAGCTTTGAGACCACCGATCCGACAAAAGTGGATTTTCTGGGCAATCCGGCCACGATCAAAACCACGTATTTGGAACATTGGTTCGGCGTAGGTCCGGCCGCCTGGATGACCGATTGGTCTGTGCCTTTGGCAATCTTACTGGCCATTCCCGTCATGCTGTTGGTCGGCGTGATTATGGAACGTGGCTTGATTAAGCATTTCTACAAACGGCCTCATGCGGATCAAATCCTGGTGACATTCGGCTTGGCCATTGTGTTGCAAGAAATTATCAAGTTTTTCTACGGCGCAAACCCCATCCAAACCGCCCCGCCCGACGTTTTTATCGGGACGATGGATCTCGGAGTCTGGCTGGGATTTGAGGCCAATGCTATTGCCTATCCCTACTGGAGAATGGTCTATTTCCTCTTCTCGACCGTGATCATCGGCGGCGTATTTGCCTTCTTGCAATTCACCACCTTTGGGATGGTTGTGCGCGCTGGTATGGCCGATCGCGAAACCGTCGGCCTGCTGGGCATTGATATCGACAAACGTTTTACCATCACCTTCGCCATAGCCGCCACGGTGGCTGGACTTGCGGGCGTGATGTATACGCCGATCACCCCTCCGACGTATGATATCGGTGTGGAACTGTTGGTCCTGTCCTTTGTGGTTGTGGTTGTGGGCGGCATGGGTTCGCTGCCAGGCGCGGTTCTGGCCGGCTTTTTGCTGGGAATTGTAGAGAGCTTTGCCTCGATGAACGAAGTGAAAAACATCCTTCCGGGCATCGACCAAATCATTGTCTACTTAATGGCGATCATTGTTATCCTAGTACGTCCGCGCGGCCTTATGGGGCGCAAAGGCGTGATGGAGGATTGAGAATATGTTTGGTTTAGAAAAAAAAGACTTCACCCTATTGCTGATCGTAACAGTGATGGTGATTTTAGCGCCCTTCGTGCTCAATCCCTTCCCCGAAGGCACAGCCATGGCGCAAATGTTCAACGCAGGATATCCCGACCTGATGCAGCGCTTCGCTATTTTTGGCATCTTGGTCATTGGGTTTAACATCCTTTTTGGCCTGACGGGCTACCTCTCTTTCGGTCATGCAGCCTTTCTGGGCGCAGGATCCTATGCCGCGGTCTGGATGTTTAAATTGCTCGGCTATGACATCATCCCGGCCATTTTGTTGTCCATCGCAGTCAGCGGGCTTTTCTCACTGGCCGTGGGATACGTCAGCCTGCGGCGCTCTGGGATCTATTTTTCGATCCTCACGCTCGCCTTGGCGCAGATGATGTTCAATATGGCCTATTCGGTCTTGGGCAACCCATCTTCGAGCTACAACCTCACCAATGGGGAAACAGGTTTGCAGGTTTATAACTCTGATCCGCAGGTTCTCTTGAGCGCCACGGATCCGAATTTCCCACATCTCTTCGGCCTGTCCATGCGGTCAGAAACCCACCTATTGGTCGGGAATTGGGATTTCACGCTCAATGCTGGCTATTACCTGTCTGGATTGTTCTTACTGCTGGCCTTTTATATTTCTATTCGCATCTTTCGCTCGCCTTTCGGGCTGATGCTGCGGGCCGTCAAATCGAACCAACAGCGGCTCAACTACACAGGTCTGAACACACGGCCCTATACATTGATGGCCTTTGTCATCTCCGGCATGTACGCCGGGCTTGCTGGCGGATTGCTGGCATGTATGGATCCATTGGCTGGCGCGGAGCGTATGCACTGGACCGCCTCAGGAGAGATCGTCATCATGTCAATCCTGGGTGGCATCGGCACCTTGATCGGTCCCATCCTGGGCGCCGGGTTCAACGAATATTTCAAAAATATCCTGTCCAAAATCAACGATAGCGTTCTGCATGAGTGGCTGTCCTTCCTGCCTGATGGCTTTGAAGACATTATGGTTACGCTGATCCACCCTTTCGTAGGCAAGGGCTGGCATCTGACTTTGGGCTTGTTGTTCATGATGGTGATCATATTCCTTCCAGGCGGATTGGTCGAAGGTGGGCAGCGCATTGGCAAGCTGTTTCGTCGCAAGAAGGCCGATGCGCCTTCCGATGAAACGCCGGCAGAATAGGAGACAGACGAATGGGTATCCTTGAAGTCAAAGGCGTCAACAAACGCTTCGGAGGCCTGCAGGCCTTGGGGGATGTAAACCTCAGCGTGCAGGAACAAACAGTTCATGCCATTATCGGTCCAAATGGCGCCGGCAAATCCACCTTGCTCAATTGTCTGGTAGGCAAGCTGATCCCAGATACGGGATCAGTGATGTTTGATGGGCAATCCGTGCTCGGCCGCACGCCCTATGAAATCAACCAAATGGGCATTTCTCGGGTATTTCAAACCCCTGAAATCTTCGGCGATCTAACCGTTATGGAAAATATGATGATCCCCTGCTTTGCCAAACGCGATGGGTCATTCTCCATGACGGCCTTTGCCGCGGTGCGCAACCAGAAGGACATTATTGAGCACGCGATGCATGCGCTGGAAGACATGAATATGGCCGACAAACGCCATATGCAGTCAGCCAGCCTGTCCCGCGGCGACAAGCGCCGGCTTGAGATCGGAATGTGTCTTGCGCAAGAACCACGACTGTTGTTGCTAGATGAGCCAACCGCAGGCATGGCCCGCGCCGATACAAACAACACCATCGATCTTCTCAAGCAGATCCGCGACACGCGCGACATCACCATTGCCATCATCGAGCATGATATGCATGTGGTCTTCTCGCTGGCGGAACGCATCACCGTTTTGGCGCAGGGCACACCTTTGGTTGAAGAAACGCCAGAAAATATCAAAGGCCACCCGAAAGTGCGCGAAGCGTACCTCGGCGAAGCCCAAGTATAGGAGTGGCCGCGATGACACTTTCAGACACACCCGCCTACTTCTCGGTCCGTGACATTCATGCCTATTATGGCGAAAGCTATATCGTGCAGGGCGTCAGCTTTGAGATCAATGAGGGCGAAATTCTCGCTCTGCTGGGCCGAAACGGCGCTGGCAAAACCTCGACATTGCGGGCGATTGCGCGCACGGGCGATCCACAGGTGACACGGGGCGAAATCTGGCTTGATGGGGATCCACTGCACGCAATGGCCAGTTTCGAAGCCTCGCGCGCAGGGCTTGGTCTCGTGCCAGAAGATCGTCGTATCATCCAAGGCCTGACGGTTGAGGAAAACCTCAAACTGGCCCAAATCGCCCCTCCCGTTGGCTGGTCTTTAGATCAGATTTACGAGCTCTTCCCAAGGCTTGAAGAGCGCCGCAAACAAGAGGGCGTCACCCTGTCGGGCGGCGAGCAACAAATGTTGGCCATCGCACGCGCCTTGGCCCGTCAGGTCAAGATCCTGCTGCTAGATGAACCCTATGAGGGGCTGGCCCCGGTGATTGTGCAAGAGATTGCCAAAACACTGAGCCACATCCGCGAGCAGGGTATCACCACGGTGATTGTGGAGCAAAATGCCGTGGCAGCCTTGAAGCTGGCAGATCGTGCCGTCATTCTAGACACCGGAACAGTTGTCTATGACGGCTCTGCGCAGGCTGTTTTGGACGATGAAAAATTGCGCGCTGAATATTTGGCCATCTAATGGCCCCGGCGGAGGGGTTTACCCCCTCTGCCCTCTTAGACGCTATATTACAGAGAGATTGCACCTATGGCTGATACTATTTACCCCCCCGCAGCTGCATTTGCGGCATCTGCCCATGCGGACAAAGCAACCTATGAGGCCATGTATGCCGCCTCAATCGCAGATCCAGACGCCTTCTGGGACGCGCAGGGCAAACGCCTTGATTGGATGACCCCTTACACAAAGGTGAAAGACACCACCTTCGAGCATTCGGGCGTCTCGATTAAATGGTATGAAGATGGCGTGTTAAATGTCAGCGCCAATTGCATTGACCGCCACCTGGCCACACGCGGCACGCAAACCGCCATCATATGGGAAGGCGACAACCCGGAGGACAGCGCGCATATCACCTATGCGCAGCTGCACACAGAGGTTTGCAAACTGGCCAATGTCTATAAATCACTGGGGGTGCGCAAGGGCGACCGCGTCGTGCTCTATATGCCCATGATACCAGAGGCCGCCTACGCGATGTTGGCCTGCAACCGGATCGGCGCCGTGCATTCCATCGTCTTTGGCGGCTTCTCCCCGGAAGCCTTGGCGGCCCGTATCACCGCTTGCGACGCCAAACTGATCGTCACTGCAGATCAAGCACCGCGCGGCGGTAAGGCCACACCGCTCAAAGCCAATGTGGACAAAGCGCTGGAAATTTCCGGTGATGTCCCGACCTTAGTGGTTGAGCGCACCGGCGCGGAGCTTCCAAACAAAGCTGGCCGTGATCACAGCTATTCGGCCGCCATGGCGCAGGCCTCGGCGGACTGTGCGCCAGAGCCTATGAATGCTGAGGATCCGCTGTTTATTCTCTACACTTCCGGCTCAACTGGCGCGCCGAAAGGCGTGGTACATACGACTGGCGGCTATCTGGTTTATGCCGCCATGACCCATCAATACACCTTCGATTATAAAGACGGGGATGTCTTTTGGTGCACCGCAGATGTGGGCTGGGTCACTGGCCACAGCTATATCGTCTATGGCCCCTTGGCCAATGGCGCGACAACCTTGATGTTCGAAGGTGTGCCCACCTATCCAGACGCAGGAAGGTTCTGGGCGGTTTGCGAGAAACACAAGGTCAATCAATTCTATACAGCCCCAACGGCCATTCGTGCGCTGATGGGTCAGGGGGAGGCATTTGTTGAGAAATATGACCTCTCTTCCATCAAAGTGCTCGGCACAGTGGGCGAGCCAATCAACCCAGAGGCTTGGAACTGGTACAACGATGTGGTTGGCAAAGGCAGAGCGCCAATCGTCGATACATGGTGGCAAACCGAAACAGGCGGGCATTTGATGACCCCACTGCCCGGCGCCATCTCCACCAAGCCCGGCTCGTGCACCCTGCCATTTTTTGGCGTGCAGCCAGTCATTTTGGAGCCCACAACTGGCCAAGAAATTCTGGAGACCGAAGCTGAGGGCGTTTTGTGCATCAAGGACAGCTGGCCTGGCCAAATGCGCACGGTCTGGGGCGATCATGATCGCTTCGTTTCCGCCTATTTCAGCGATTACAAAGGCTACTACTTTACAGGTGACGGCTGCCGCCGCGATGCGGATGGCTATTACTGGATCACAGGCCGCGTGGATGATGTCATCAACGTCTCTGGCCATAGAATGGGCACCGCAGAAGTGGAAAGCGCTTTGGTCGCTCATCCAAAGGTCGCAGAGGCCGCGGTGGTTGGCTATCCTCATGATATCAAAGGTCAGGGGATCTACTGCTATGTCACCTTGATGAGCGGCGAAGCGCCCTCCGACGAGCTGCGCGTCGAGCTGCGCAATTGGGTGCGCAAAGAAATTGGCCCCATTGCCTCACCAGATCTGATCCAATGGGCCCCAGGCCTGCCGAAAACCCGCTCAGGCAAGATTATGCGCCGCATTCTGCGCAAAGTGGCCGAGGATGATTTCGGCGCCCTGGGCGATACTTCCACGTTGGCGGATCCCTCTGTCGTAGATGATTTGATCGAAAATCGGATGAATCGCAGCTAAACAGACAAAGCAAGACAAATTATAGTAAAATTTTAACTCTTTGGCCGGCCAATATAACAATTGGCTGGCCTTTGAACTTTTGAGAGCGGGTTTTCGCGGGTCTGAGATAAGGATCTTCTTCCACTTTGTCCCAAGTTCCCATATATGAAGAGGTATCAGGCGCCCAACCGACGCGAAAAGGGATAAAATGACTAAGAAACCGAATGAGAATGATGTTGTGTTTATTCAAGCCTTGGCAGAATTGCTGTCGGCGCAGGATTTGACGGAAATCGAAGTCAATCGTCTTTATGGCGAAGACAACAGTCTCAATGTCCGTATTTCCAAGACGCAAAACGTCGTGCATATGGCTGCCGCGCCCGCAGCTCCCCTTGCCGCAGCAGCGCCTGCCGCCGCCGCGCCAGCCACCCCTGCCGAAGCGCCAGCCGCGATCGAAGATCCCGCCGCCCATCCGGGCGCGGTGACATCACCCATGGTCGGCACTGTCTACCTTCAGGCCGAGCCGGGCAGCCCACCTTTCATCACCATCGGCGCCAAAGTGTCAGAAGGTGACACGATTTTGATCATCGAAGCGATGAAAACTATGAATCAAATCCCCGCACCCAAGGCCGGAACCGTGACGCGTATTTTGGTCGAAGACAGCGCCGCTGTTGAATTTGGGTCTCCTTTGGTAATTATCGAATAATGTTCAAGAAAATCCTTGTCGCCAATCGGGGTGAAATTGCCCTTCGCGTGATCCGCGCCGCCCGTGAGATGGGAATTGGCAGTGTTGCTGTGCATTCCACGGCCGACAGCGATGCCATGCATGTGCGTATGGCCGATGAATCCGTTTGCATTGGCCCAGCCTCAAGCACGGAAAGCTATTTGAGCATTCCGGCCATCATCGCAGCCGCAGAAATCACCGGTGCAGATGCCATTCACCCGGGCTATGGCTTCCTGTCCGAAAACGCGACCTTCGTGCAGGCTCTGCAAGATCATGACATCAATTTTATTGGTCCAACCGCTGAGCACATCCGCGTTATGGGCGATAAAATCAGCGCGAAAGACACGATGCGCGCCCTTGGTGTGCCCTGCGTGCCAGGCTCTGAGGGCGGCGTTCCCGATTTGGATGCGGCCTTGAAAATCGGTGAAGAATTTGGCTATCCCGTCATCATCAAAGCGACCGCCGGCGGTGGCGGACGCGGGATGAAAGTGGCCAATTCCGCTGAGGAAATGCCGACTGCCTTTAGCTCCGCCCGCTCCGAGGGCAAGGCGGCCTTTGGCAATGACGAAGTCTATATCGAAAAATACCTCACCACGCCGCGCCACATCGAAATTCAAGTATTTGGCGATGGCAAAGGCCGCGCTGTGCATTTGGGCGAGCGAGATTGCTCTTTGCAACGCCGCCACCAAAAAGTGTTCGAAGAGGCGCCAGGCCCCGCAATCAGCGCAGAAGAGCGCGCACGCATCGGGGAAGTCTGTGCCAATGCGGTGGCGAAGATCAATTACATTGGCGCCGGCACGATCGAATTTCTGTATGAGAAGGGTGAGTTTTATTTCATCGAAATGAACACCCGCCTGCAGGTGGAACATCCGGTCACCGAGGCCATCTTTGGTGTCGATCTGGTGCGCGAACAAATTCGCGTTGCCGAAGGCCATGACCTGTCCTTCACTCAAGATGACCTCATAATCAACGGCCATGCGATTGAAGTGCGGATCAACGCAGAGACTTTTCCAGGTTTCGCCCCGCGCCCGGGTAAAATTAACGCCTATCATGCCCCTGGTGGCCTTGGGGTGCGCATGGATTCCGCGCTTTATGACGGCTATTCGATCCCGCCTCATTATGACAGTTTGATCGGCAAATTGATTGTCCACGCCCCCGACCGCAAGGCCGCTCTGGCGCGTTTGGAACGCGCTTTGGGAGAATTGATCATCGATGGGATTGAAACGACCATTCCGCTGTTTCACGCCCTGCTACAAGAACCGGCAGTGCACTCAGGCGACTACAATATCCATTGGCTTGAGCATTGGTTGGAGCAAAAGTTCGACGATAAATGAGCTTTGGGGCTGTGAGTCCGCAGCTGATGCTGCATGCCTACGCACAGGGAATTTTTCCCATGGCGGAGAATGCCGAGGATCACGACCTGTTTTGGGTCGATCCCAAGCGGCGCGGGATCTTGCCGCTGGACGGCTTCCATATCTCGCGCTCTCTGCGACGATTTCTGCATGGTCACAAGATAACAGCAACGCTGAACCAGGCTTTTGACAGCGTTTTGCAACATTGCGCTGACCGTGAGGAGACTTGGATCAACCCAACCCTCCACGCCAATTACACAGCGCTTAACGAAATGGGATGCTGTCACAGTCTGGAGGTCTGGGACGATGGCGCACTCCTCGGCGGGGTGTTTGGCATCGCAATAGGCGGGGTGTTTTGCGGGGAGAGTATGTTTTCACGTCGCACCAATGGCTCAAAAGCTGCCCTGGCTTTTTTAACCACCCATCTGCGCAATTGCGGCTTTGCGTTGTTTGACACGCAATTTATCACCGATCACTTACAAACTCTGGGGGCGCTTGAAATCAGCCGGGCGCAGTATCGCAGCCGATTGGCAGAAGCGCTTGCCTTGCCCGCCACCATCACCGCTCAGCCCCTGCCCAATGTTCACAACGTCTTGCAGCGCAGAACCCAAACGTCATAGCGCGGATGTTCCAAGGCGTTAAGCGCCGGGGACGATGCCACCATCCAGCCTTCAAAGAGCGTCTCATCGCGTTGCCAATCGGTGATTTGCACAAGCGCAAAGGCGTCTGGGCTCACCTCACCGAGCGGAGAGCGACAGCTGTGCACATGAATTTCGAGCGGGCCCTGCTTGACGGGGGCCTCCTGCGCCACGATGATATTTTGCAATGCGCCTGTGGTCCGGTCCAGCCAGCGCAATTCCGCAGCACCGTTTTCACGCGCCTGCTGCGCCGCGCTCAAAGCTGGGATAAGAAAAAACAGAATAGCCGCAAAGTGGCGTCGCATTAATTATTGCCGCCGGATGCAAATTTCATCAAAAGATTCAAAAGGCTGACCGATCCCTGCGTATCTGTAATTATATCTCCAGAGGCATAGTTGAAAGGCGATCCGCCCGGCTGCAGCTCAACAAAATTGCCACCCAGCAAACCCTCCGAGGCAATAATGATGGCAGTGTCATCGGGCAATTCCACGCCCAAATCCAAAGAAATCTGCATATCCGCGCGAAAACTATCCGGGTTCAGAGAAATGGCAGACACTTTGCCCACATTCACACCCGCCAAGCGCACGTCCGTGCCGACCGTGACCCCCTCGATAGATCTAAAGCTGGCGTTCAACACATATGATTCGTCAGAGGCTCCAAAGCCACCGCGCTGGAATCCAACCACGGCAAAGCCGATTGCCAAGACCAAGACACAGGTTCCAGTGATAAATTCTGCCCAAGCACCGCGCATCAGATCACTCCGGAACCCATGCCTCGTAGTCAGACGTCGACTGCGGCGTGGCATTGCGCAGAGAGCCTGCAGGGGCATGGGCCATTACTGTGCCAGTCAGGTTGGCTTGATGCGGTTTTTCCCATGTTTTATGGGCCAATGGTGTCTGGGTCGGTGGTTCATCCCATGTGTGATGCAACCATCCGTGCCAATCAGGGCTCACCCGAGAAGCCTCAGCCTCCCCGTTGAAAATCACCCAGCGTTTGACCCGATCCTTGGTTTCATAAAACATGTTGCCCGCATCATCTTCCCCCACCTTCACGCCGCGGCGCCAAGTGAACAGCTGCGTGTTTAATGTTTGCCCATTCCACCAAGTTACGGCACGTAATAGGGTTGAGACGATACCCATTGGATCCTCCAAAACAAATTCGAATTAGCTATGCCCCAGAAGTGGTCGATGGTCCAGTACTACTGGCCTTTGAAACGAAAAACGGCAGGATTTTCAACAAAATCCTGCCGTTTATGCGATTTTTTAGTCGCTCAACCCGCTGTCGCGGGTTCACGTTTCTTTTCGGCGTGTATCATCAATGGCGCCGCATCGGATGTGACAGCCTCTTCATTCACGACCACTTCCTCAACACTGTCCATCCCCGGCAGGTCAAACATCGTATCGAGTAGAATATCTTCCAAAATCGAGCGCAGCCCCCGCGCACCGGTTTTGCGTTCAATCGCCCGTTTGGCAATGGCCGCAAGCGCTTCAGGCGTGAAGGTCAAAGTCACGTCTTCTAACTCGAACAGCCGTTGATATTGTTTGATCAACGCATTCTTCGGCTGTGTCAGAATGATCACCAAAGACTCTTCATCCAGATCCGTCAGGGTCGCGATAACTGGCAAACGGCCCACAAATTCCGGGATCAGTCCGAACTTCAGCAAATCTTCCGGCTCCAACTCGCCAAACATTTCGCCCACACCGCGGCTGTCATTCTCTTTCACATCCGCCCCAAAGCCGATCGAGGTGCCCTTGCCGCGCGCAGCAATAATTTTTTCCAGCCCGGCAAAAGCCCCGCCACAGATGAATAGGATATTGGTGGTATCCACTTGCAAGAATTCCTGCTGCGGATGTTTGCGCCCGCCCTGCGGCGGTACGCTGGCCACAGTGCCTTCCATGATTTTCAGCAAAGCCTGCTGCACCCCTTCGCCCGAGACATCGCGGGTGATGGAGGGATTGTCGGACTTGCGGGTAATCTTATCGACCTCGTCAATATAGACGATGCCGCGTTGCGCCCGTTCGACGTTATATTCACTGGCCTGCAGCAATTTTAGGATAATGTTTTCAACATCCTCACCCACATAGCCAGCTTCGGTCAATGTGGTAGCATCGGCCATGGTGAACGGCACATCCAAGATCCGCGCCAAAGTTTGCGCCAGTAAAGTTTTACCACACCCGGTTGGACCAATCAGCATGATATTGGATTTTGCCAGCTCAATATCACCAGATTTCTCTGCAACGTTGAGACGCTTATAGTGATTGTGCACCGCAACAGAGAGCACCCGTTTGGCGTGGCTCTGGCCAATGACATAATCATCCAAAACCTGACAAATTTCCAAAGGCGTTGGAACACCCTCAGAGGTTTTCAATCCGCTGGCTTTGGTTTCCTCACGGATAATATCCATGCACAATTCAACGCATTCATCGCAGATGAAGACGGTGGGGCCCGCAATCAGTTTACGCACCTCATGCTGACTTTTACCGCAAAAACTGCAATATAGGGTATTTTTCCCGTCGCCGCTTGCTTTATCAGCCATGTCTCACCTTCAATATTGTTGGGTCGTCTCTGTGGAGGCAATCCCAAACGCAGTGTCTATAAATCACGATGAGCTTATGGCAGCTAAGATTGAGCCACAACCGCGATTTTGTGGTTATTCTTGCCTATTCGGCCTCTTTTTCACGATTGGTGACGATTTTGTCGATCAAGCCCCAGGCCTGTGCCTCCTCAGGGGACATGAAATTATCCCGCTCCAAAGCGGCCTCAACCGTATCATAGTCCTGCCCGGTGTGGGTGACATAGATCTCATTCAAACGGCGCTTAAGCTTTTGCGTAAATTCCGCGTGAATCATGATGTCGGTCGCTTGGCCTTGGTAACCACCAGAAGGCTGATGCACCATGATCGAGGAATTGGGCAGAGAAAACCGCATGTCCTTGGCGCCCGCGGTCAAAAGCAATGAGCCCATAGAGGCCGCCTGACCCACGCAGAGTGTGCTCACCTTTGGTTTGATATATTGCATGGTGTCGTAGATCGACAGGCCAGCCGTCACAACACCGCCGGGGGAATTGATATACATGCTGATCTCTTTGGTTGGGTTCTCGGCCTCAAGATGCAAAAGCTGAGCGATCACCAAAGTGCTCATCCCATCGTGGACCGGGCCATTCACAAAAATGATCCGTTCTTTAAGCAGGCGCGAGAAGATATCATAGGCCCGCTCGCCCCGGCTTGTCTGTTCAACGACCATGGGGACGAGGTTCATATAAGTTTCGATTGGATCTTTCATGAGGTGCCCCCGCTAGTGTCTCTTTTGGCATAATGCCGTTTTGCTAATTGAGTCTTAGTATTGCGCCCGGGGTAGAACAAGGGGCGCAGAAATTTTAGATACATTTTGAAGCGACTCTTACGTTATTTTTGCAGCCACATCGAACATTCGGGCTGAAAACCCCCATTCATTGTCATACCACCCAAATATGCGCAGCAAGTCTTGTCCCATCACCGCGACCTGCGGGGCGGCAATGACCAAACTTTCGCGGCGCGCCCGGAGATCTGAGGAGACCAACGGACGATCAGTCATGCCCAAGATGTCCGGCCGCGCTTGCCGCAAAAGCTCTATCAGCGCTTCTTGCTCCACCGGATGCGCCACCTGGCAGGTGAGATCAACGGCAGAGACGCTGGCCGTCGGCACCCGCACCGCACAGCCTTTCACGCGCCCGGCCAAGTCAGGCAAAATTTTGTCAATCAACACGGCCGCAGAGGTGCTGGTCGGCACCATCGACAGCGCAGCCGCGCGATTGCGCTCAAGCGCCGCGCCGCGGGGGGCGTCGACGGTGGGTTGGCTGCCAGTGTAACAATGGATCGTCGTCATATGACCGGCCAGAACCCCATAGGCCTCATGCAACACCCGCAACAAGGGCGCCAGCGCATTGGTGGTGCAAGAGGCGTTTGAGACAATGCGCTGCCCGCTTAAAACATGGTCATTCGCGCCTAAGACCACAGTCACATCGGCACATTCAGAAGGGCCAGAAATCAAAACACGCTGAGCACCGGCGCGCAGTCCCGCACTGGCAAATTGCGCGGTCACAGCCTTACCCGTGCATTCAAACACCACATCAACATCTGACAGATCCACCTCCGCCAAATCCGATTTCTGGCTAAACCGCACCGCATGGCCGTTGACAATCAAACGATCAGAACTGCTCTCAATCGAGCCCATCATAGGGCCATAGACACTGTCGAATTCCAGCAGATAGGCGCAGGTCTCCAAGGGGGCGATGTCATTGATCGCCACCAGATCGAAACGACCCTCTACCTGCTGCTCTACCCATTGCCGCGCAACAGCTCGGCCAATCCGACCAAATCCGTTAATGGCAAAGCGTATTGGACGGCCCATTGTCTCTTCCTTTCCAAGCATTCGCCTCCAAAATTGAAAAAATGGATGCGCTGGGGCCGAAACCATGCCAAATACCTCGGAAAGTCCAGCGCCAAATTGCACATTGTGAAAGTCCAAAGGAAGCCAAATGTATCCGCTTGAAGGTTTGAAAGTCGTTGAATTGGCCCGAGTCCTGGCCGGCCCTTGGATCGGGCAAACTTTGGCGGATTTGGGCGCTGAGGTCATCAAGGTGGAAAGTCCGGAGGGCGATGACACGCGCAAATGGGGGCCCAACTATGTCACCAAAGGCACGGACAGCTCTGCGGCCTATTTTCACAGCGCCAATCGCGGCAAACAGGGGATCACGGTTGACTTCAATGATCCCGCCCGGCTGGCCTATCTCAAAGATCTGATCGCCTCAGCAGATGTCTTGATTGAGAATTTCAAAGTCGGCGGGCTGGCGAAATTCGGTCTCGACTACGCATCCTTGGCGCCGCCAAATCCTCAGCTGGTTTACTGCTCTGTCACCGGCTTTGGTCAGGATGGCCCACGGGCCCATAAAGCAGGCTACGACTTTATGATTCAAGGCATGACGGGCATCATGGAGATCACCGGCGAGCCCGAGGGCATGCCGCAAAAGGTTGGCGTGGCTTTTGCCGATGTCTTCACTGGACTTTACGGGGTCATCGGAATCCAAGCCGCCCTGGCCCAACGCGCTCGGACGGGCAAGGGGCAGCACATCGATATGGCATTGTTTGACTGCATGCTGGCCGCGCAAGCCAATCAAAACCTAAATTACCTCACCACAGGAGAAAGTCCACAGCGGATGGGCAATGCCCATACCAGCATTGTGCCCTATCAAGTTTTTCCTGTTGCTGATGGCCATATCGTCATCGCTTGCGGCAACAATCGACAATTTCACAGTCTCGCACGCGCGTTGGTCCGTGAGGATTGGATCACCGATCCGAGATTCGCCGACAATGCGGCTCGGCTGGCCCATCGCGCCGAAGCGGTTGGGCAAATTACTGAAGTTTTGAGCCACTGGCGCAAATTGGACGTCTTGCCGGTGTTAGAAAGCGCCGGCGTGCCCTCCGGCCCCATCAATACGATCGCCGAAGCGCTGGAAGATCCGCAGACGCTGCACCGGCAGATGCGCATCAAACCCGAAGGCATCCCCGGCGTACGCACCCCAATCAAATTTTCAGATGCCCAGCTGCAACTGCTGCGCGCGGCGCCCGGTTTGGGCGAGCATGACGAGACCTAAATCATGACCTAGCGCAGGCCCTCTGGCGCCAAATCCCCGATAGAGGCTTCTTCGGCGACAGCTGCACGTTTGCGTTGGGTTTGCGCCGTCGCTGGAAGCGGTGTGTCGAATTGGTAGCTCGGGTCACGTTTCTGCCGCTCCCAAATTTCCAGCATCTCGCGCCAAGCGCCGGTCAAACTCCGTGGCTCTGGCATATCATCTTTGACCGCCTGATGCAGCTGTTTAAGATTATAACAGGGCACGCCCGCATACATATGATGCTCGGTATGCCAATTCATGTGCCAATATAAAAACTCCAGAACCGGGTGCAGGCGCATAGAGCGCACTGTTTTTCGAAAATCCGATACATTTTCACGCAGGCCGCAATGTTGCGGCAGGCCCAAAAAATAGCCCAGCCAATTGCCAATAAAGTTGAACAGACTCAGAACAATCGGCAAGATCCAAAGGCCTGTCGCCCAAGCCAGAACGAGCAGACCGCCATGAAACACAAGCAATAGGCGTGACCATTGAACCGCCCGCCTGTGCTGGTCGGGTTGATCTTTGTGCAGGCTCTCAAGCCATTCATTGCTTGCGATATCGGTCGAACCCACCCGACCGAACGCATGTAAAATGGTCTCCCGCAGAGTGGAAATGAGCCCGCCCTTGCCAAAAGTGCGGCCCGGCTGCGTCATAAGATTGATGGTGAAAAGCTGCAGGAGGAACAACTTGTCGGTATTGGGATGCAGCGGCAAAAGATTTTCGCGATCCCCCTCAGGGTGCAGGGTAAACCTGTGATGGTAGGTATGGCTGGCCGCATAATCAAATGGGTTCCACCAACTCAATAGACTAAAAACATACAAGAAAATTTTATTTAAAGCCTTGGTTCGGAACACCGTGCCATGGCCCAGCTCATGGGGCGCTGTGCCAGAGAAAAAGCTGCCAACAGTGCCATGTAAAAACAATGCAAGGGCAAAAGCCGCCCATTGCCCCTGCCCCCAAAACAACCATACCAAACTGCCGGTCGCCGCAAAGAGCGCCAAATGACCACCGGCCTGTTTCCATCCCTTGAGATCACTGCGCTGCGAGAGGGCACGAAACACCTCCGGCGGCATGGGGGATCTGTACCACTGCACATTCAGCGTGTCTCGGGCCTGTGATAAAGGAGGATATGTCATGTCTCGCCGCCGCTTACTAGGAAATGATACGCACCTGCCCAATATTCACCAACGAATGCCTTCAGAGTCAAATGCCATGCGCGCCGCTTTGTCTTCACATGACACATGGCGGCAAAACGACGGCTATGCACGGTCCCGCGAAGGACATTCATCACATTAGTTGAAGATTATGCCGAATTTGGGCTTGGATGTGTCGCTTGCCTATGTTCCACTGCGCAAATTAGGTCCATGTTGATGGCGGTGACACGCCACAGCAATAGGCCAGTAAGGCTGCTGCATGGGTCAAAAGGCCGGAAAACCGGCCGATGCGTAAACTAAAGATAATAGGGAGACACAAATGAAACTCAAAATGTTGACGGCAACAGCCGCATTCGCACTGTCACTAGGCGCCACATCGGCCACGGCAAGCTGCGGGAAAGTATCGATCACAGAAATGGACTGGGCCTCATCGGCGGTTGTCACTGCGGTTGCGAACTTCTTAATGACTCAAGGCTATGGCTGTGATGTACAGGTTGTGCCCTCTTCTACAGTGCCGGCGCTGACCTCTTTGGCCGAAACAGGCGAGCCTGATATTTTAACCGAAGTCTGGGCCAACTCGACCCCTGCCTACGAAGGCCTGCTGGCCGAGGGTAAATTGGTTGAGCTGACCAATGTTCTGTCCGATGGCGGCGTGGAAGCCTGGTGGATTCCAGCCTACCTGGCCGAATCAAACCCTGAGCTGACGACATGGGACGGCATCATGGCTAATCCTGCGGCGGTTGGTGGCAAATTCCATGACTGCCCGTCGGGCTGGGCCTGTGACATCATCAACAACAACAACCTCAAAGCTGCCGGTGCTGAAGCTGGCGGGCTGGAGCGTTTCCAACACGGTTCTGGCGAAACGCTGCAAACCTCCATCGCTGCGGCCTATGCAGATAAGGCGCCTTGGTTTGGCTACTATTGGGCACCAACCGCAGTGCTCGGCAAATACCCAATGGTCCGGGTTGAAGTGCCGGCCTATGACGCAGAGGCGCATAGCTGTAACGGCGACGTTGATTGCGCCAACCCTGGGTTTTCTGCCTACCCATCTGCCAAAGTTGTAACAGCGGTCTCTGGCGCCTTTATGGACCGTGAACCAGAAGTTGCCGCGTTGCTCAAAAATGTTGCGTTCACAAACGCACAAATGGGCGATGTTTTGGCTTGGCGCTTGGATAACAACGCCTCCTATGACGAAGCAGCTGTTTACTTCCTGACCTCATATAAAGACGTATGGGGCGATTGGTTGAGCGATGATGCAAAAGGCAAATTGGCCGCAATCCTTAACTAATTAAAAAATCGATCCCGCGGACCAAAACAAGTCCGCGGGATTTTGACCTCAGGGAGACAAATCTATGGCCACTTACGATTGGCTTTTTAACATGCTTGGCTTGCGTAAATGGTGCGATGCAGGCGCCTCCGACGGCCCGATGTCCATGGCGCAACTGCTCGCTAAAACCGGAAATGCAGCCCCCGAGTCAGGCTTCAGTTTTGCCTTTCCATCGCTGGACGAGCTGAACAAAGCTTGTGGTCAAATCAGCCAGACCCGCGATGTGGTTAAAGGCCTCGAAAATGGATTTCTCGCCATTCGCCCCGCGCTGCGCACGGTTTTAGACCCGATCACTCAGCCACTGTCTTGGATGCTCGATGGCACGCTCTATATATTCATGACAGCCCCTTGGTTCCTGATTATGGCCGTCATCTTGGTGGCAGTGTGGTTCTCCACGCGCTCTCTTTCTGTACTGCTCTTTAATGCTTTCTGCCTTTCGTTTTTCGCCTTTGTTGATCATTTTGAACCGGCGATGCAAACCTTCGCGGTCATATTGGTCTGTACCATCATATCCGCGCTCTTCGGCATTCCAATTGGCATTGCTATGTCCAAATACAACCGATTGCAAAAGGCGATCATCCCAGTTTTGGATCTGCTGCAAACCCTGCCAACCTTCGTTTATCTAATCCCGCTGATCTTCCTCTTTCCCATCGGTGAGTCGCGGCTCTACGGCATTGCGATTATCCTCTATGCCATTGTGCCGGTGATCCGTCTGACCGATCTTGGCGTCCGGTTGGTCGACAAAGATGTGGTGGAAGCTGGCAATGCCTTTGGCATGAGTCCGGGACAAAAACTCACCAAAGTTGAGCTGCCCTTGGCGCTGCCCAACATCATGGCGGGCCTCAATCAAACCATCATGATGAGCCTTGCCATGGTCGTCATTGCCTCCATGGTCACGGCACCAGGTCTCGGGGTTCTCGTCTTGCGCGGCATTCGCAATCTGGAGCTTGGCGTCGGGTTGATGGCCGGGGTCTGTATCGTATTGCTGGCGGTCATGTTGGACCGTACCTCAAAGGCGGCGCTCTCGCGCATCGACCGCACTAAGAACGAAATGTGAGGGGTGAGGATATGACACAAACAACAAAAGTCAGCCTGCGCGGCCTGTACAAAATATTCGGCAATGATGACAAATCTGTATTGCCGCAAGTCAAAGCCGGCATGGGCAAAGAAGAGCTGCTGACCACCCACAAACATGTTTTGGGTCTGCGAGACATCAATGTCGAAATGCAATCCGGTGAAATCACCGTGGTCATGGGGCTATCGGGCTCAGGGAAATCTACCTTGATCCGCCATCTCAACCGCCTAATCGAGCCGACAGATGGCGAAATCTTGGTGGATGGCGTCGATGTTATGAACCTCTCTACAATCGATTTGCGGAAGATGCGCCAAGACAAAATGTCGATGGTGTTCCAAAAATTCGCGCTTCTCCCGCATCGGACGGTGTTGCAGAACGCCGCCATGGCCCTTGATATCAAAGGTCTGCCAACGGAAGAGCGAGAACAGGAAGCCAAAAATTGGCTGGCCCGTGTCGGGCTTGGCGGATTCGAAAACCATTATCCGGCGCAATTGTCCGGCGGCATGCAGCAGCGGGTGGGCATTGCCCGCGCGCTGACCTCAAACTCTGATATCATGCTCATGGATGAAGCATTCTCCGCGCTCGATCCACTCATCCGCACCGACATGCAAGATTTGCTTCTAGAGCTGCAAGTTGAGTTGAAAAAGACCATAATTTTCATCACCCATGATCTTGATGAGGCGCTGAAACTGGCCGATCATCTGGTGATTTTAAAAGATGGGGCTGTGGTACAACAGGGCGAGCCACAGGGCATTTTGATGAAACCAACCGATCCTTATATCGAAGATTTCGTCTCTGATATTAACCGGGCGCGGGTGTTGCGTGTAAGGTCAGTCATGCAGCCCTTATCAGAGGGGCAATTTGCCGGCGATGTGCAGGCCAATGATAACCTCGAAAGCCTCATCGCCGCATCCGGTGGCGACACCGCCCTGCGCTACCGGGTCTTGGATGACAACAACAAACCCGTCGGCACGCTCGATATGCGCGATTTGGTCAAAGCTCTGGTGCCCCGCATCTCCAGCTCAGAAGCCGGCACCCGGTATCATTGAAAAGACCGCCGGCACCCCAGGCGCCTGCCCCCCGGCAGGCGCATTCAGCATCTCAAAAAGCAATGTCTGTCGCAATGCGTTTTTCTTGAAGGCTATTGCGCTGCGGCAGCACCCCTAACCAGCGAGACCAAGCAGCGCCTCAAGCGCTGCGGTATCCAAGGCGCCACTGCGGCCGATACATACCAAACCAGCAGGGTCCAGCTTTTGACTGCGCTGCGCCTCAAAACGCTGTCCGACCGTTTGAATGACCCAACTGGCCCCTTCACAGTCGCGCAAAAAGCCTTTCGCGCGGATCACGCCGTAAGGACCGGTCGCCAGTTTTTGCGCCAAATCCCCTGGAACACAGGGTGGTATGTGTCTGAAGGCCCGGCTTTCATAGCCCGCATCCGCATGGGGACTGGCCTGCGGTTTGGCGTTAGGGCCTGTTAGGCCGAGTATAATGTCAGGGGGTACGCGCCCCTGAGCGGTGGGCACGATCTTGGCCTGTGGCGCCATCGCTTGAAGCCAGGACTCTACCGCCTCAACGGCGCCGTTATCAGGCTGCAAATCGGTTTTACTGTGCACAATCACATCCGCATCCGACAATTGCCGCAAGATCGTATCACCGATGTAATCATCCTCCGCCTGCGCCTGTACCCTTTCACCATCGGCCAAGACCACGACCCCGGCCAAAGCAAACCCAGGCAGGATCGAAATGCTGAGTGCCACAGTCCCCGGCATCGCCACGCCCGAGGCTTCAATCACCACATGGTCTGGCGGCGGCGCAAGCTCGGACAATTTGATCAAAGCGGCCGTGAGGTCCGAGCCGAAAGAGCAACAGATACAGCCGCCTGAAATGGCGATCATATCCTCCCCTTCCGCTTCAATTAAATCTTCGTCAATCGGCAGATCGCCGAATTCATTGACCAAAATTGCAATTCGGCGCCCTGCGGCATGGCGCAGAAGATGGTTGACCAACGTGGTCTTGCCAGCGCCCAAATAGCCCCCAATTACAGCGACCGGAATATCTGCCTTCAAAGCTCTGCCGCCGGGAAAATACGGCCGCCCTGCACGGTGCCCCACACTGGGATGTCCTTAAGTTCCATCGGGTCACAGGCGGTCGGGTCTGCCTCCAACACGGCAAAATCCGCTTTTTTGCCGGTTTCAATTGAGCCGATTTCCCCATCCAGATGCAGCGTGTAGGCCGCGCCCATGGTGACGGCATAAAGTGCTTCTGACACGTCGATCCGCTCTTCTTCCCCCTGCACCCGGCCCGAGGCGGTGATGCGATTGACAGCAGCCCATGCGGTGAAGAGCGGGCCCAGCGGGGTCACGGGCGCGTCGGAATGGATCGCCATGGGCACGCCGCTGTCAAGCGCCGTGCGGCAGGCATTCATGCGCGTGGCCCGGTCCGGCCCTACGGTGAGGTTATAATGCTCATCTCCCCAATAGTAATGATGGTTGGCAAAGAGGTTAACACACATGCCCAGTTTTGCCGCCAAACGGAACTGCGCAGCATCTGCCAATTGGCAATGCTGCAACGTGAAACGGTGATCCGGATTGGGATGCGCTTGCAAAGCCGTTGCCAATTTTTCCAAAACCAATTGCGTGGCCTGATCGCCGTTGGTGTGGGTGTGCACCTGAACCCCAGCCTCCAAGGCCAAATGCAATAGCTCTGACAGATGCTCCGGTGCGATATACCAAAGCCCGTTCGGCGCACCGTTGTGATAACCGGGCCAGCGCAACCGAGCGGAAAACCCTTGGATCGAACCATCCACCACAATTTTAATTTGCCCCAAACGCAACCGATCCGTGGCTCTTTTTTTCATCGCCAAGACGGTCTCAACCAGCTCCGGCGCAGACAGGCCAAGAAAAAAGCGAAACGGCATAAGACGTATGGGATAGTGCGGCTCACTGGTGACACGCAGCATCATATCAACAGTGTCCTCATCCATACGCGAGGCAAGGTCTGTGATCGTGGTTGTGCCTGTACGCACGCAGAGTTTCGCGAAATTGCGCAGGCCAGCTTCATCGGCGTCCAGCAGATTGCGCTCAAAACCAACAAAGGGGCCAACGGGTGTCATAACCTCGGGTCCTTTGAGCTCGCCCGTGGGCAAACCATCGGCGCCCAAGGGGATGCCGGGGTGATTATGCCCAGTCTTCATCATGCCGGCCAGTTCAAGCGCTTTGGTATTCACATTCATAATATGGCCAGAGGCATGCAGGACCCCAACAGGCCGGGTGGTTGAGACCCGATCAAGATCAGCACGGGTCACGGTGATATTGTCCATATAGATCGGGTCCAACTGCCACCCCGAGACGGCCGCGGCGGGATCCTCAAGCGCGGCTTCTGCCGCCCGCAAACGTTCAACGACCGCATCGACGCTTTTCACCCCAGACCAGAGTTTACCATCGGGGTCGGCACGATCAAACCAGCCACAATAGACTTTGCTCCACAAAGACCCTTCCATAACATGCGCATGACCCTCTACGAATCCAGGCATCAACACCTTGTCTTTGAAACGCTCATCGAGTCTGACGTCGCCCCAAGTCTGCAATTCAGAGAGGCTGCCCGCTCCCAAAATACGCCCATCACGCACGGCCACATGAGTGGCCTCCGGGCGACTGGGGTTCATGGTGATGATTTTTTTGGCACTGTAAACGATCGTTTCGGACATGGGTCACCTTGCAATTTGACGGTCACAGAAAAAGGTAAAGAGGTTTTATTATTTGGAAAAATAGATTTAACTGTCCCCAATGAACTTTTTTTTGGGGGAATGGTCAGTTGAATTTCACACTCAAACAATTGCGCTATGTCGAGGCCGCAGGGCGGCTTGGATCCATCGCCAAGGCCGCCGTTGAAGTTTCGATATCGCAATCCTCAATCACCGCGTCGATTGATGCCTTGGAAGCCTCTTTGGACTATGCATTATTCGTCCGCACCCCTGCCAAGGGCATCACCCCAACATCTGCGGGCCGCGAGGCTTTGCAGCTGATCCGCACCTATTTAAACCAAACCCGGCAGTTCGAGTCCGAATTGCAATCACAAGGCGGAGATGACGCCGGTTTGGTGCGTATTGCCTGCTATGCCACCGCTGCCCCCACGTTTTTGCCGCCAATCTTGAAATCGATCACCGAAAATTTTCCCGGTATTTCCGTGAAAGTGATGGAGGGCAATATGATGGCAATCTTAGATTATCTGGACAACGGCGAAGTTGATTTGGTCTTCACCTATGACCGGCATGTGCCTCCGGCGCAGGCCTTTGAGCCGCTTTTCCCTGCTCCACCCTATGCCCTAATCTCCAAATCAGATGCGGCCAGCCAGCTGCCGGCAATTTCCTTTGAGCAATTGAGCAAAAAACCCATGATCATGCTCGACCTGCCCTATACGCGCGACTATTTTCTGGGGTTGTTCCGGGCCCGCGGCCTGGAACCTGACCTGGCCCATTCCACAAGATCCTCAGAAATTGCCCAAGCCTTGGTCGAAGGAGATTTTGGCTATACTTTGTTAAACATCCGGCCGCGCACCTATAGTGCAAATGACAGCCGATTTAGCGCCGTGCCCATATCAGATTCCTCTCACGTGCCGGTTTTCGGCATCGCGACGCTCAGCAACCTGCGCCAACCTAAAAACGTACGCTCCTTTATTAAGATCTGCACGCAGCTGCGCGACGAGGGGGTATTTGACAGCTGCACAGTCTCTGCACCCTCCTAGAGCAGATCCAAACATAACCCACCGCTTGGCGCGACAGCTGGGCGGGATGCTTTGCAGAGGTTTATTATGGCTTAAAATCAGAGATCTGGGGGCTTGGCTCATGATGGCACTGCCACCATAAACCTCTAAAAATTGTAGTAAGGAAGACCAATTAATCTGTTTTCTGTAAAAAACACCTTGGTCTAGGCTTGGCTCAATAAAAAGCAGAAATAACTCGGAGGTCCAACAATGAAACATATCTTAAAATCCATGCTCACGGCGACCGCCGCTGTCGCCATCTTGGCCAGTGGAGCCATTGCAGAGGATGCCCCACGCAAGGGCGGCACCTTGATCACAGTCATGGCAACCAATGTGCGCAACCTCAATCCTGCGGTGCAATCGGGCATCGTGACCGGCTACCCTGGTGCACAATTGTTTGCCGCGCCCCTGCGCTATGACGAAGATTGGACCCCACAGCCCTATCTTGCCAAAAGCTGGGACGTGAGCGAGGATGGTCTGACCGTCACTCTCAACCTCGTCGATAATGCGGTGTTCCATGATGGCACGCCGATCACATCTGAAGATGTGGCCTTTTCCGTCGATACGATCAAAGCCCATCACCCGTTCAAATCCATGTTTGCTCCAGTCGTGTCCGTTGATACGCCCGATGCCCATACGGCAGTGCTAAACCTCAGCAAGCCGCATCCGGCGCTGATGCTCGCCATGTCCGGGCAATTGATGGCCATTATTCCAAAGCATATCTATGGCGATGGACAAGACCCGAAAACCCACCCCCGCAACACCGAAAACGTGGTTGGCTCTGGCCCATTCAAACTGGTTGAATATAAATCTGGCGAACATGTGATCCTGGAAAGATTTGATGACTTTTTCATTGAAGGCCGGCCCTATCTCGACAAGGTGGTCATGCGGATCATCACCGACCCGGCCGCGCGGGCCATCGCTTATGAGAATGGCGAGATTCATATGGGCGCCTTCGAGTCTCTGCCCCGCATCATCAACCGCCTTAAGAAAGTCGACAGCCTGACCGTAACCGATGAAGGTTATGGCGGCATTGGTCCGCTTGATTGGCTGGCGATGAATACCACGAAAGGTCCCTTAGCCGATGTTAATGTGCGCAAGGCCATTGCCTATGCGGTCGACAAGAACTTCATCCACAAAGCTTTGATGCAGGGCACGGCCTCGGATTCCAAAACTGGCATCCATCCCGACAGCCCATTTTACAATGCCAATGTGGAAGGCTACGATCTCGACCTGGATAAATCACGGGCCTTGCTCGATGCCGCGGGCTATCCAATGCAGGGCGACTCGCGCTTTAGCCTCACAATCGATTTTGGCTGGCCCGGCGTGAAGCCACAGGTTGAATATGTCAAAGCCGCCTTGAAGAAGGTCGGCATCGATGTGGAAGTCCGCGCCTCCGCTGATTTCCCAACCTGGGCGGCCCGCATGGGGGAAATGGACTTCGACATGTCCTGGGATACAGTGTTTAACTGGGGTGATCCTGTGATTGGCGTCCACCGGACCTATTCCTCCGACAATATTGCCAAAGGTGTTTGGTCCAATACGCAGGGCTATTCCAACGCCCGTGTCGATGAGCTGATCGCCATGGCAGCGGTGGAAACAGACCCCGCCAAGCGCACGGCATTATATGCAGAGTTCCAAGAGATCATCGCAGATGAGGTGCCTGTTTATCACACCAACACCCTGCCCTATCACACCGTCTATAACGACAATGTGGGCAATCCGCCGCTGGGCATTTGGGGCACATCAACACCGATTGATATGACCTACCTCAAAAAGTAACCTCCCCCGCGCGGGCCGCGCAAAATCGGCCCGCGCATCTTTTCAAGTAAGGCGAAGACTTTGGGCATTTTACGCACCATTATCATCCGCGTTCTCTATGCCGCCGCATTGCTGTTTGCGGTCTTGGTGCTGAATTTCTCACTCATGCATCTGGCGCCTGGCGATGTGGCCGATACCATCAGCCAATCTATGGGCGGGGCAGATCAAGAAATTCTTGATGAGATCCGCGTGAGCTACGGGCTTGATCAACCCTTCATCGTGCAGCTGGGAAAATACATTGCCAATGTGGCTCAGTTTGATTTGGGCTATTCGTTCTTTTACAATCAACCAGTCAGCCGATTGATCCTTGAACGCCTGCCAGCCACGTTGCTCTTGGTCATTACGGCGCAGATTGCCGCCCTAATCATCGGCGTTGTGCTGGGTGTCATCTCAGCGCGCAAGCCCAAAGGCATCTCCAACTATGTCGTGACATTCCTGGCGCTGTTTGGCTATTCCGCCCCCGTCTTTTGGACCGGCATTTTGCTGCTCATCACTTTTTCGCTCAACGTGCATTGGTTCCCGGTCGCTGGCATGCGTGACGTGACCGTGGAAGGTGGATTTTGGACCCATTTTGTGGATGTTGCGCGGCATTTGGTTCTGCCCGCCGTCACACTTGGCTCCATCTTTCTCGCGCTCTATTCGCGCCTATCGCGCGCCTCGATGATGGAAGTCTTGGGCTCCGACTACATTCGCACCGCCAAGGCCAAAGGCCTAAGCGATCATCAGGTGGTCTATAAACATGCGCTGAAAAATGCGCTCTCACCGGTGATAACCTTGGCGGGCCTGCAGTTTTCCGCAGTGCTCTCGGGCGCGGTGCTGGTCGAGGCTGTATTCAGCTGGCCAGGCCTTGGCACCCTCGCCTTCCAATCCATCATCGCCCGCGATACGCCCACAATTCTTGGCATTCTTTTCTTCTCAGCTTTGGTGGTGATTGTCGGCAATTTGCTCACCGATCTGGCGCTGCGGCTTGTCGATCCACGCGTGGGAGGCCGCAAATGACCCGTCCAGAAATCCACGAAGAAGAAACGCCGCAGGCCCAGCACCCTGTTACAGAAAGCTGGGCGATGTTTCGCAAGAATACGGCCGCTGTTGCCGCTTTGGCGCTTCTCATCCTGATCACCTTCGGCGCGATCTTTGGCCCTGCGCTCTATCCCACAGATCCGTTCGAAATGGTCTGGGCGCCGTTCTCCCCTCCCGGCGAGGAAGGGTTCTTGCTAGGCACCGACTATCTCGGACGCGATGTTTTCGCCGGCGTCATCAATGGCGGCTCGACGAGCCTTCAGGTCGCCATGGTCGCCGCCCTTCTGATCGTCCTCATCGGGGTCACTATCGGTGCACTTGCCGGCTTCTACGGCGGCTGGATCGACAACGTCCTGATGCGTTTCACCGAACTCTTCCAGGTGCTTCCAGCCCTACTCTTCTCAATGGTGGTCGTTGCCCTCTTCGAACCGAAACCGCGAACCATCTCTATCGCCATCGGTGTAGTGCTGTGGCCGCAACTCGCTCGCTTGACGCGGGCGGAGTTTCTGCGGCTCAAGAACCTGGAATTCGTCAAGGCTGCTCG
>ERZ767285.80-NODE-80-length-42805-cov-4.490521_pt1 | contig 42805 bp, 37 predicted proteins | sample MGYA00374953_ERZ767285 | MGnify/ENA primary metagenome ERZ767285 (study PRJEB28947, sample SAMN06267186) | marine metagenome | isolation source: Columbia River Estuary | place: USA:Columbia River Estuary, USA | collected 2013-07-23 ...
ATGAAAATTCACCCATCAGCTCGAAATTGAGGGCTAAGAATGGTCGACTGAGGGGGGCGCTAGATTGCGCTAAATGTGTCTTCAGCGGGTGTGTTGCCTTGTTTTACCTGAGCCTGGTTATTCGACGAGAGGTGCGTGAGGCAGTGGTAAACATCCTCCGTGTCAGCGTTAATTGCTGATGCGACGGATTCGGCATTCCGGTTTTCCTTATTAAGTTGCTGTTTTACCTGCCCTAGGAGCTCAAGAAACATGCCTGCAGCTTTCTTGCCAGCCTCTACACCTGGTTGGTGATAAGCATTAATATTGACCAAAAGAGCATACAGAGAGACGGCCCGTTCAAACAGGGCAATCAGCGAGCCTATGCTCTGTGGCGTCACTTCTTCGATAGAAATGGTAATCGACTTGCGCCCGCTTTGGTAAAGGGCTGAGCGAGTGCCTCGCAGGAATCCTTGCAGATAGTCACCGGCGGTGGTGTCAGGATCAACTTCGATACTTGAGCCTTCACGCCCTTTGCGAACTTCGATGAAGGTAGCGAAAAAGTTAGCAACGCCATCACGAAGCTGTTGCACGTAGGCATGTTGGTCTGTGGATCCTTTGTTTCCGTAGACTGCGATGCCCTGGTTTACGATATTACCGTCAAGGTCATGCTCTTTACCGAGTGATTCCATGACAAGCTGTTGCAGATATTTTGAGAAAAGAACCAGAGAGTCTTTGTATGGCAGGACGACCATGTCTTTTTCTCCTTTTCCATTACCCGCATGATGCCATGCAAGTGCAAGCTGCATGGCTGCATTGTCGGAGCAATCGTTGGACCGCGTGCGCTCATCCATGGTTGCCGCTCCCTGCAGAAGGGCGTCAATGTCGATACCTTGAAGTGCAGCTGGGATAAGGCCGACTGTAGACATTACTGAGGTTCGCCCTCCCACCCAATCTTCCATGGGGAAGGTGGCTAAAAATTTGTGATCAGTTGCGTAATTGAATAATTTTGAATCCTCACCGGTAATAGCAACGGCGTGTGGTCCAAAATCAATACCTGAGGATTCATAGGCAGACTGAGCTTCAAGCATGCCGTTGCGAGTCTCGGCTGTGCCGCCAGACTTCGAAATGACTAGAGAAAGTGTTTTGCCGAGGCCTCCATGAGTTTTGGTGATGATTTCATGAAGGATGACATCCATGCCTGCAGGGTCGGTGTTGTCAAAGAAGAAGGTTTTAAGCGGACTGTTAGCTCCAAGAGCTTCGTAAATAAATTGAGGTCCGAGTGCTGATCCTCCTATGCCGATAACGAGTAAGTTTTCAAACCGTGCACCTTTTGGGGTAGTGATTTCTCCGCGGCGTACTTTCTTAGCGAAGGCTTTAAGGTTAACGATAGGCTCGGTGATTTGTTTTTTGATTTCATCACTGGGAGCAAGCTCAGGATTTCGGAGCCAGTAATGGCCAACCATACGACCTTCATCAGGATTCATGATTTCACCTGCTTCGATTGATTTCAGCCCAGCAAAAGCACGTGAAATTTCAGCGGAGAGAGAATCCGAATAGTTCGAAGGGATGCTCATACGCGAAGTATCCATTGAGAATCCAAGTTCAGGATATCGCGTATGCGAGTTCAGGTAGTCATTCCACGATGAAGTTTGGGCAGATTCGGACATGTGCATTTTGTGATGTCTTAGCACATAATATTCAAGCGTATACTCGATGACGGGTGACATCTTATGTAATATGAGCTCAATTCAGGCCTTAGTTGGCACGATTGGTGATATTAACGGCAAAGAAGTTGCCATCATGGTTCTGTTTTGTTTCTCTCTATGTTGTATGGCATGCGTGATTGAGCCAAGAGAGGCATTGAAAGATTATTTTGGCTTCGATGCTTTCCTCGACGGGCAAGAGGAGGTGGTCGATCAGATCATATCTGGCCAAGATGGGCTCGTCGTGATGCCGACAGGCGGAGGTAAATCTCTTTGTTATCAATTACCGGCCTTATGTCTGGAGGGCGTAACACTTGTTGTTTCGCCGCTGATTGCGCTGATGAAAGATCAGGTAGATGCTCTGCAAGCACGTGGTATCGCCGCCACTATGATCAATTCGACCTTAAGTTGGCCAGAGCAGAGGGATAGAATTGAGAGGATGAAAGCGGCCGAGTATAAACTCGTATATATCGCTCCGGAACGATTTCGAGCGGAGTCGTTTATGGCGGCGCTCGCAGATGTTAATATTGCTCTTTTTGCTGTAGATGAGGCCCACTGTCTGAGCCAATGGGGCCATGATTTCCGCCCCGAGTATATGCGTTTAGGTAGAGTGCTTGATCATCTCGGTCGGCCCCAAGCGCTAGCGCTCACAGCCACGGCAACTCCTGTTGTTCGTAAGGACATTCTTGAGGTGCTTGCTTTGAGAAGCCCATTCGAAACCCTGAGTGGATTTAGTAGACCTAATCTATCGTTATCAATTACTTCTGTTGATAAGCGTGCCAAAAAGTATAACCGTTTGCGTGAAATCATTAGTGAATGGAAAACTGGGGTTGTCTATTGCTCTACTCGCAAGAGGGTTGAGGAGGTTGCAGAAACTCTCCATGGCTGGGGTGTGAGATGTATTGCTTACCATGGTGGTATGAGTGAGGCTGAGAGAGAGCAAACTCAGAATGACTTTATCAGTAAGAAGGCGGATGTAGCTGTTGCTACTAATGCTTTCGGGATGGGTATTGATCGTTCAGATGTCAGGTTTGTGGCGCATTTTGAAGTCCCCGGAAGTATTGAGGCATATTATCAGGAGGCAGGGAGAGCGGGGCGTGATGGTGACGAGGCCTATTGCGAGATGTTTTTTAATTATGCAGACACACGCACTCAGGAGTTCTTCATTGAAGGTGCAAATCCAAGTTATCAGCATATTACGGCGTGTTATTCATTTTTACAGAATGAGGCAGATGAGAATTTCGAAGTATTCAAAACGATGGATGAGATCGCAGACGGTGCAGGAATCAAAAATACGATGGCGGTTGGCTCTGTTTTTTCTATTTTGGCACGCGGTGGTTACTTAGAGCGTTTTGATGTAACAGGAAAACGCATGAAGGGGACGCGCCTCAAGCGGCCGGATGTGATGGCAAGTGAGCTTGATGTTAATCGTAACGCACTTGAAGAAAAAGAACGAAGAGATCGGCAGAAACTCGATGAAATAGTCAGGGTTTGTTATAGTAGGCAGTGTCGCCAGCAAGCTATTCTGGAATACTTTGGAGAACACGATGCACCGACATGTGGCAACTGTGATATTTGCTCAAATAATTTCGGTGGGGAAGTGAGGTCCGCATCATCTGATGCCGAGACCTTAATCGTTCGTAAGGCCTTAAGTGGTGTCGCTCGAATGAGTCGCAAGACTTCAGAAGGGTGGCAAGGGCGTTTTGGTAGGGGCCGTGTTGTTCAAATGCTGATGGGTAGTAAATCGCAAGAAATTCTTAGGGTGCGATTAAATGAACTTACGACCTACGGGCTACTCAAAGATTACGGGACAGCTTATCTTAATGAGCTGTTTCGGTCGCTTCATGATGCTGCCATAATCTATACTCAAAAAGGGGACTACCCACTGCTTACCTTAACAGAACTTGGTGAAAAGGTCATGCTGGGTGATTCTGAGTGCCGAATCGTATGGCCCGACCTTGATGGCGGAAACGACATAGACCTTAAAGATGGTGATGGCGTTAAATTGCAAGAATTTGATTTTGATACAAATTTACATTCTAGGCTAAAGGATATTCGTAGTGAGCTGGCCGATCGCGATGGTGTTCCGCATTATCTTATTTTTCCGAATAAAACATTGGAGTATTTTACTCGTTTGCGCCCAGCGAGTATTGATGCAGCGATGCGAATTAAGGGGGTGGGCGAGGTGAAAGCAAAAAAATATCTTCAGCCCTTTATCGATGAAATCCATGGCAAGTGAACAAACTAAAATAGCGGGGCTGTGGCGATCTGGTTATGCCTGGAAGGGGATGTCGCTTGACGTGAGCTTCTACTTGCGAGCGATCGCGATCGTTATGATTATGGCGCATAATTACATGCACTGGTTGCCGGTATCGCCGGGGGAGAATGAATTTGGTTTTGATAAAGATCGGGTGCAATTATTTATGAAGGGGGTGTGCGAACATCCTTTGGATTCGCTGCGCCTGTTAGCTTCTTATTTAGGGCATTATGGTGTGCAGGTGTTTTTTTTCCTCAGTGCTTATGGGTTGACCAAAAAATATGGATCAGCCATTCCTCGTTGGTGGAGTTTTCAGACGAGAAGATGGAAGACGTTTTATCCCGCCATTATTATTTCTGGGCTAGCTTATCTCATTTATGAGGGGGTGCGCGTAGGTTGGGGTGTCGTATGGGGTGATGACTTAATGTATCTGCTGCGACAAATGATCGGCTTGTCTAACTTCATTCCAGATAATGTATACCGACCAATAGGGCCGTGGTGGTTTATTGGTGTGATTCTTCAGTTTTATCTGATCCTGCCACTTGTATGGAGGGTGTTGCAGAAGTATGGGGATAAAGTGCTCTACGTCTTATTGATAAGCGCTTGGATTTTGCAATCTGTATTGGGTCATGTTCTCTATTCAGAATTTGAACTTAATATAAATCATAGCATTTTGGGGCACCTTGGGGTTTGCGCCATGGGCATATGGTTTGCTCGTCACGATGATATAGTGATCCCATGGTGGTTGATTATACTATCCGTAGGCTTATTTATCGGGGGGAACTTTTTCTATGTTTTATGGATTCCTTCGAGAGTTACGCTGTTGTTGTTTTTGTTGCCAATGTTATGTGGAGTTTGTCAATTTATTGCAAAGAGTGACTATTGTCACCGATTGCTGCTGCTGCTGGGGCAGCTCTCGGTTTATTTATTCTTATGCAATGGTTACCTCAGGCGACCCATTGTTGAGTGGGCGAAGCATGAGTCTTATTGGTGGACGTCGATATGGACGTGCCTCGTCTTTATGGTTATCGTGACTGTGTGGGCATTGATTTTGCGGATGGTGGAAAGGCGAATTTTTCTTGTTCTAGGACGTCTGCGAGCTTAGGCTATAGCCGTTATGGATGCATTGATTAAGCACATTGAAGAGGGGAACGAACTTAGCCTGCGTGAGATTTACGTAGCTACTGAGATGCTGCTCAATGAGGATGTTACTGATGAGAAAAAAGCCGCCTTTTTAAGAGGTTTAACAGCCAAGGGTGAATCGGCAGCTGAGATTGCAGGTTTTGTAGAAGCTTTTCTGGAGCGCGCGGTTGATCCAGGGGTTTCTGAAATGAATTTTAGTGGGCCGACTATCGATGTGTGTGGAACAGGTGGAGATAAGTTGAATCTCTTCAACGTGTCTACAACCAGCATGTTTGTAATTGCAGCAGGTGGGGCAGTAGTTGTGAAACACGGCAATCGTGGCATTACCTCTAAAAGTGGGGGAGCCGATGTGCTGGAAGCGTTGGGTATTAAAATAGATGTTTCCCCAGAAGTTTTTCGTAAGTGCCTTGATGCTGCTGGGGTTGGTTTTTTGTTCGCCCCGATCTACCACCCAGCATTCAAAGCGGTTGTGGGGGTAAGGAAAATGTTAGCCCAAGAGGGAACGAGGACGATTTTCAACCTAATTGGACCGCTTTTGAATCCTGCAAGGCCTGAGTGCCAGCTGGTTGGGGTATGTGACCCCACGATGGATTCTGTTTTTGCCGAAATTCTTCAACGACTTGGGCGTGACAGTGCCTGGGTTGTTCATGGTATGACGGCAGATGGTGGCCCGGTCGATGAGGTGAGCTTATTAGGGTCAACGCGTATTTGTAAATCGGGTCGTTATCAATCTCTTGTTGATGAAGAGGTAAAGCCGGATGACTTTGGCATGTCAGTATGTGATATCAAGGAGCTAGAAGGTGGTGATGCGGCAGAAAATGCAGTCATTTTGACAGATATTCTCAGCGGTAGAGAAACTGGGCCCAAGCGCGAAATTGTATTGCTGAATGCGGGTGCTGGTCTGGCGTGTGCCGGATTAGCCGATACGATGGAGCAGGGAGTTCTGTTAGCTGCCGAGTTGATCGACTCCGGTCAAGCACTTGAAAGGCTTCACCGCTTGCAAGAAGCTTCAATAAAATAGAAACCCCAGCACGCCGTCATCAACGAGAAAATAGTTTTAATATGAGTCAGCACGTTACACCTTCTAAAATTCCGCAGGAAAGAGATTTCACCGGCGGAATGATACATCACCAGTCTTGTTCATTCGTAGGATCCACCGGCGAGAAAGCGCTGGATGATCGCGTCATGGCCTTAGCCAAAGAGATTTCTGGGGGAGAAGACAATTGTTTGCTAGCCGAAATGATGATCTCGGCGATTCGCATCTCGCGTGGTGCGGTTACCGAAGGAGATTTCAAGACGATGAATCAGGCGTTGCGTGAAATGCGTGTGGCTAACGAAGTTTTCTATCCTTTCCGTAACTGCCGTAAAATATCGATTTTTGGCTCGGCGAGAACTGATCCTGAAGAGCCTGAATACAAGGCAACTGTTGAATTTGCAATGAAGATGCGCGACGCTGGTTTTATGACAATCACTGGTGCAGGCCCAGGAATCATGGCAGCGGGTAATGAGGGTGCAGGGCGAGAGGATAGCTTTGGCTTAAATATAAATCTTCCGTTTGAGTCTGCAGCTAATGCCTTTATTGCTGGCGACGAGAAGTTGGTTGATTTTAACTTTTTCTTCACTCGCAAGCTGTCCTTTGTGAAGGAGTCAGATGCTGTAGCAGCTTTCCCAGGTGGCTTTGGTACTATGGATGAGATCTTTGAAACTTTGACTCTTATCCAAACCGGTAAGACAAGGATTTATCCACTCATTCTTATCGATGCCAAGGGCGGCACTTATTGGAAGTTCTGGCAGCAGTTTATCGAGGAGCACCTGAGTCGATTGGGTATGATCTCAGAGAGCGATTTTTCATTGTTCAAAGTAACCGACGATATTGACGAAGCCGTAGAAGAGGTTCGTAGATTTTATTCCAACTTTCATTCATATCGTTATATTGGTGATAAACTCATCATTCGCATGCAAAAAGAGCTGACCGAGGACCATATGACGAGATTACACAAAGATTTCTCTGATATTGTCAAAAGCGGAGGCTTCAAGCAGAGCGGCCCTCTTGCTGAAGAGGAAGACGAACCGCAGTTGGACTCATTGCCAAGGCTGGTGTTCCGTCACCGCCACCGTAATTTTGGTCGGCTTCGTGAGTTGATCAATGCGGTTAATGGGCTGTGACCTTTACCGCTTTATGCGGAGAGGTCGACAGGTTGAACGCAGGGACAACCTTCAAAGCTTAGACTATGAGCCTTCGCTTTCGAATTTAATCCATGAGCTCGGGCCAATCTTCTGTGTGGAAGAATTCACCTTCAGCTTTGTCTAAACGCTCATAAGTGTGAGCGCCAAAAAAGTCGCGTTGTGCCTGGAGTAAGTTGGCTGGGAGGCGTTCGCAGCGGTAGCTGTCGTAGTATGAAAGTGATCCGCCAAAGCTTGGCACAGGTATGCCGTTGAGAGCAGCCAAGGATACCACCTCGCGCCAGTTTTGCTGTGCATTAGTGAGTATTTCTGTGAAGAAAGGAGCAAGCATCAGGTTGGTTGGAGCATCACTACCTTGGTAAGCTTCAGTGATGCGATTGAGGAAACGCGCTCGAATGATGCATCCACCGCGCCAAATCTTGGCAATTTCGCCCAGATTGAGATCCCAGCCTTTTTCAGCGCCCACTTTAGAAATGAGGTCAAGACCCTGGGCATAGGAGACGATTTTTGACGCGTAAAGCGCATCACGCACTTTGGTGATGAGCTCTTTTTTGTCGAGCGATCCCATGTTGAAATCATCATTCGATGGCCCTGTTAAAATCTTGGATGCAGCGAGTCTTTGATCGCGGATAGCAGATAAAATGCGAGCTTCAACAGAGGCTCCGATGCAGGATAGGGGGACGGCATGATCGACCGCCTCCATCATGGTCCAGCGTCCTGTGCCCTTTTGGCCGGCCTTGTCAACGATGAGGTCAACGATGTGTTGACCGGTCTCTGGGTCAGTTTGCTTGAAGATATTAGCCGTGATTTCGATGAGGAAGCTTTCCAGATCACCGGCGTTCCAATCGGCGAAAATATCAGCGAGTTCTTCGTTGGTGAATCCTGCAGCTTTGAAGATGTTGTATGCTTCACAAATGAGCTGCATATCACCATACTCAATACCATTGTGCACCATTTTGACAAAATGACCTGCGCCGCCTTCACCGATGTGAACAACACAAGGTTCTCCGTCTACTTTGGCTGAAATGGCTTCAAAAATCGGCTGCATGACTTGCCATGTGCTTTGTGGACCACCAGGCATGATTGAGGGGCCTTTGAGTGCGCCTTCTTCGCCGCCTGATACTCCTGCGCCAATGAAGCGCAGACCGTGTTCTGCACACCATTTGTCACGGCGTTCTGAATCTGTGTAGAGCGAATTGCCACCATCGATGATGATGTCTTCCTTATCGAGTAAAGGTATCAGGGACTCGATCACAGCATCAACTGGGCCGCCAGCCTTGACCATGATTTGAATTTTGCGAGGGCTTGCAAGAGAATCGACAAATTCTTCAAGAGACTCACAGCCAATTAAATTTTTACCTGGGTTTTCACCGATGAAATCGGTCATGGTTGCTGTGGTGCGGTTATACACCGAAACTTGGAAGCCGCGGCTTTCCACATTGAGCACAAGGTTTTGCCCCATTACAGCGAGGCCTATTAGTCCGAAATCTGATTTTTCCATATTAATTGAGATGTGTTGAGGTGCGGGATTATTCATGAGTCTTGAAAGGAAGCAACAGCAAGTTGAACAAATCCATTGAAATGAGCGGTAATGCCAATGATTTGCAAGTTTTAACTGGTCTGCTTTTTCGTCAGCGAAGGGTTGCTCTATGCATAGACTCTGAGCATACTATCAAAGTAGCGACAACACTAGTCAGCCTTCAGCTATATTATACATGAATTTACCCAATACGATTACTCTCTTTCGCCTCATTTTAACGGCTGTCTTCTGCGTCGCCGCCTCTGCTGAGGGTGTGGTAGGTTATGCGATTGCATTGGCAGCCTTTGTTTTGGGTGCTATCTCTGATTGGCTGGATGGTTACTTAGCACGCAAGATGGGCTTGGTCACATCTCTGGGTAAACTGCTCGACCCGTTGGCAGATAAGATTTTAGTTTGCTCTGGTTTTGTTTATTTGTCGTCCGAAGGTTTGTGCCCTGTTTGGGTGACCGCCTTGATTATTTGTCGTGAGTTTTTAGTCACTGGTATTAGGCAGATAGCTGTTGAAGAGGGGAAAGTCATAGCTGCTGATAATTTGGGGAAATGGAAAACGACATTTCAGCTTATTTTTATTATTACCGCACTTGTTTATCTTACTTTCGAATCAGTCGATTCAACTAATTCCCTAGTCACGGGTCTAAAGTATGTGTCCCATAAAGATCATCTCTTATTTCCGCTATCACTTTGGCCTGCTGTTGCTTTAACTGTAGTTTCTGGTTTGTCATATTTTTTGAAGTCCAAGGATATGATTTTGGGAAAAGACTGAGCTAATCATGATCTAGTTCACATGCGATTGATTATCTCAAATGCACACATTGTTTCTCCTGACCTAGATGTTGAGTGCGGGTCGATTGAAGTAGAGGCGGGAAAGATCACAGCTGTCTTTGATGACGCCCGAGCTCTGTCTGATGCAGATCAGATCATTGATGCTGGTGGGCGCTATGTGATGCCCGGCTTTATTGACATTCATGCGCATGGCGCCGACGGTAGAGACGTATGTGATAATGATTTAGAGAGTATACGTCATATTGCCAAACGTAAATTGGGTGAGGGAGTGACCACTTGGTTGCCTACAACTTTAACTCAGCCTCAGGATCTCTTGGAGCAGATTGCAACAAAGTGCGCTCAATACATGAGCGACCAAGAATATGCCAAAGCTCCTGGGATGCATGTTGAGGGGCCGTACATTAACCGTGACAATGCGGGGGCTCAAAATCCGCAGTATGTCCGCAAACCAAGTTGGGACGAGCTGAAAATGATCGTAAGCAAGGCCCCAGTGTCTATTCTTTCGATCGCTCCGGATATTGAAGGCGCGTTAGATTGTATCGACGAAGCAAGGCGAGCAGGGATCATCTGCTCTGGGGCTCATTCGTCAGCCACACACGAGCAGATGAGGACAGCCCAAAAAGCAGGGCTTACTCACTTAACTCATTTCGGCAATGCCATGAGTGCATTGCATCATCGTGAAATTGGAATGGTTGGTTCAGGTTTAATAGATGAAGATCTAAAGATGGAGCTCATTTGTGATGGTGTCCATTTATGCCCTGATTTCATTAAGCTGATGTTCCGTATGAAGTCTATTGATCAGTTGATGCTGATCACTGACTCAATGAGTGGCTCATGGATTGATTCGGGGCAAGTACAGCTGGGCGGCCTAGACGTGATCATAGACGGCGGGCAGGCTCGACTGAAAGACAGTGGAGCTTTGGCTGGCAGTGTACTTCGCTTCAACGAAGGTCTCCGTAATGTGAGTGACTGGACAGGGCTACCATTATCGCAGCTTGTGAAAGCTACATCATGGAACCAGGCACAGTCATTAGGACTGGCAGGTCTTGGTAAAATTGAACCAGGCTACTGCGCTGATATTGTAATATTGAATGAAGATTTCAGTGTATGGAGAACCATGGTTGATGGAGAAGAACGTTAATGCCTGAGCTCAATGTTCTTTTTTCCAACTATTGGTAAATTCTAATAAGCTTGGCATGAAAGCATGGAAGTTTGCTTCAAAATCGGCGTGGTTTTCTTGTAAGTCGATGATGCCTTCAGCTATTGGGGCTGTTCGTTTACCTCTGTGCGATACTCGCTCCAGGGTAAGAGCAATACCATCAATAGTGGTGTAAGTTTGTAGCCAGTTCTCATGCCTCATCATAGGGAAAGTCTTGGCTAATCTTCCCGCTTGCCACTCAGGATGGTCGTCGATAGCTCGGTAGATATCTTGTACAAAGGACTCCAAGGGCTGGTGGTGATATTCAACCCAATGAACCGATAAAAAGTGATCAAAAATAATGTCTATAATTATCCCAGAAAATCGCCGCCTCTCTGGGGCCAAGAGTTGTCGGGTATTTTTGAACAGAGGATGCGAGTCGGTGAAACGGTCAACTGCTCGGTGCATTTTAATGCCTCGAACGACTTCACTGGGATAGATCTCGGCAAGGCTGGCGATGGTTCCCTTAGTAAAGTCACCTAGTAAATTCCCAATGCGGGAAGCATCGGAGTCGTCAGCAAGTAAGAGATGTGCGAGATAATTCATGCCAGTATATTATTGCAAAGGAACGGGGGTTTCTGCTGGTGACAAGATGTTTTAATCACTCAGTGCCTGATCATGTGTATGCTTATGATATTCGTGATTTTCACCAGCGCGCTCAAGCTCATAATCGGTTATTGGCTATCTCAGTGAAATTCATATTTTCAGACGGTAAGAGTTGCCGTCTGAGATGATTTCTGGCTTCATCATGATATGAACAGAACTTTGTTTTTCATCTTTTTATTGAGTTGTTTTTTAAGCGCTTGTAGCGCTTCTCGGCAAAAGCCCAAAATAACCATGGGGAACCAAGATGAGCGCTTGGCTGGCAGAGTGGAGAAGGTCATTGAGAAATCAGATTTCGTACTGATTCGTAAATATGGAAAGTGGAGAGTCCTTGATGGAGAAACCGTATTTAGCAAAGGGCTGGCGCGCACAGCTAATTTATTGCCGACAGGTGAGGAGCTAGGCGAGCATGTGGCTGCAGATATACGCTCTGGAACTGTGGAAGCGGGCGATGCCGTTTATATTCGCAAGAGCCAGGTAGATTAGACGTTAAGAAAGTCCATCAATGGTAATTATTTCTTATTTTTGATAATCGTCGATGAAGTATCAAAAAAGCGATTTGCGAGCCAAAAGTATAAAAACTTATGGTTGATGTGGATTATTTGTTTAAAAAACCTAAAATAAAAGCTTGAGGAAACTTGATCTTTTAAGTATTCTGTAACTGCAACTGTGTTCATATTGGTGATAACTAAAACACTAATAAACACAAAATAATATGAAAACTAGTCCCTCCAAAACTAGCTCCGTCGATACGGACCGCCTTGCAGACTTCGTTCTGTTTACACAGCGTTCTTGCATTCTTAATTTATCCAGCGAGTTAAACCGCGGAAATATCTCATTTCCTCAGTTTTTCTTGATGGCTTATCTTTCAAGCGAAGAATATTTGACTATGTCAGATATCGCCAAAAAGATGGGTCACTCTACTGCGGCCGCTACAGGCCTTGTAGATCGCTTAGAGAAATTATCTTATGTTGAGCGTGTGCATGCAGCTGAAGATCGTCGCAAGATCATGGTGCGTATTACCCAAAAGGGTGCGGAGTTAGTCGCGCGAATGCGTGGTGAAATCGCTTCAAACCTTTCTGATATCATGTCAGATATGGATGAAGATGAAGCGGATACCGTGGATCATGTGAACCGTGCCCTTGCCGGCCGCTCACAATAATACACTAGCGTTAAGCCCTCAGTCGTCAATCTGGTGACTGAGTAGGCTTGCATAAAGAGGCATTTGCGTTGAGGCTTTCAGCCGACAATGCAAATGCCTCGTTTTTTATCATCGCTGAATCAACATGAGGGTATTTGCTCCCATTTTATTGGTCGCGTCCAAGGGATTGAGCTGAGTCTGGATAAAGATAAGGCATTGGCTCGGCTGCAGCCAGTTCATGAGTATGAGGTATGTAATTTAGGATTCTCGTGGGGTCAGCTTCATTTAGCTGAACAGGTGCATGGCTCAAGTATTGCGGCTGTCACAGCTCAAGATGTTCATCAGGTTGGGGCAAATGTAGATGGTTTGATTACCTCTGATATGGGGGTGCTCTTGGGGATTTATGTAGCTGATTGTGGTGCTGTTTACCTTCACGACCCCGTGAAGAGAGTCGTGGGATTGTTGCACTCAGGTAAGAAAGGCACGGAAGGTAACATTACAGGCAAAGCTATTGAGATGATGCAAGGTGAATATGGCTCATTACCAGCTGATATCGAGGTGGTGCTCTCTCCGTGTATTAAGCCTCCTTTTTATGAGCTTGATTTTGGTGCAGATATTCGTCACCAGGCATTAAATGCGGGAGTCCTTGATCGCAATTATAAAGATGCTGGTATTTGCACAGCAAAAAATGTGGAGGCCTATTACAGCTATCGCCTTGAGAAAGGTAAGACGGGCCGAATGCTGGCTTTACTGGGGATGCTGTGACCTTATCCTAATCAATGAGAACTAGCATTGGACGGTGGTCGCTGGCTGTTTCCCAATTTTTGTCGTCGAGAAGCTTGCTCTCTTTTTTGTTGATGAATGGTTCAAGCTTGGGGTTGGCCATGACGAAATCAATCCTGGAATATATGTCTTCGTGTTTCCAATGGTGGGTCCAGCTTTCTCCTCGTTGGTCCAATAACTCAATAATCTTCATGTAAGAGTTGCTATTAGAACGTCCGCGAACGCTTGATACCGATTTACTTTTCTTGGTGTCATTGAAATCGCCATAAGCGAGTAAATGAGTCTCAGGATTATTCTTCATAATCGCCTTAATATGTTCTCTCATAAGCAGGCTTTCATTGCGTCGCATAAGGGCCTGATCAGCATCCTTAATGGGTCGCTTTGATTTGAAATGAACACCCAAGAGGCGAAGTTTTCGTCGAGGTGTTTTTACAGTGGCATCGAGGATACCTCGGCTGATACTGAAGGGCATATTCTCGATCGTGTAATTGAGCTCTCTGGGGGTGTTGGTTTCGATGATGGGGAAGCGAGATAGTAGGCCTAGTGCACGCGTTCGGTCTGAGCCGTAAACTCGGTGTGTGTGGGGGAGAGATACTCCGGCGTCTTTAAGCCGCTGTTGAAAATCTACCAAGTCATCTTGTTTGCCAATTTCGCAGACCCCAAGAATGTCGGGCTTTGCTTTGGCAATAATTTCAATAAGCGCAGCTATTTCTACTTCAGGTTTTTTTGTGTATACCGCTTTGCCGGCGCTGTAGCGCCTCATCGTCAGGTAATTTTTCAGATTATAGGCAAGGAAGCGAACAGGGGTTTGGTTTTCCGCTGTGTTGACTTTTGCTGTAGCCGGTTGGCTTTTACCTGGTGTTTGACGAGCTGACTGTTGCTCTGGTTGAGGTTCTGCGCCTGGAGCACTACGCCACTGTTCTGTCGGATTTCTGGACTCTTTGCAGCTGTTGCAACACAGGCAGAAAAATACCCCGATGATAACCGGGGTAGTGATGCCTATAAAAAATCGTAGACTTGCAGCCATGTGACTTGAGGGGGCTTGCAATCAGGAGCCTTTTTCGTCCCTTGGCTGTGTCTCTTTGGGGGCTGAAGGTTCAGCGGGTGTATCTTGTGTTACTTCGTCTTCAGCCTTGGTGATTTCATGTTCAAACTCATCTTTTGCTTTTCTGAATTCACCCATACTTTTACCAAGTCCCCGGGCAAGCTGAGGAAGTTTTTTTGCGCCAAAAAGCAGGAGAATGATCAAAAAAATGACCACCATTTCTGGATATCCGAGAGGTCCCATGTGTATATTATTGGTTAAAGTTAATGCGGTAAGAGATAGAAAGGTAATCCCTCAGAGTTGTTTTGGCAAATGGAATCGGGGGGATTTGGAGGAATCAGAGATGACTGAGTGTTTTGCGAGCCTCGGCTTAACCTGCTAGCTAGACTACTGAGTAGCTCAGGATTCTGCTGCGATCTCGCGAGATCTCTCTGCTGCGGCGTGAACTCCCGCTGCAATGCTTTTTTCAAAGCCGTTTTGATTGAGCGCTGCAAGGCCAGCCAGTGTGGTTCCGCCTGGTGATGTCACTTGTTCAACTAGTTCTCGCGGTGTCATTTTGGTTTGTTCAACCATGCGAGCCGCTCCTATGACGGTTTGAGTCGCTAACTTGAGTGCATCTTCTAGTGATAGTCCTTCTTTCTCTGCTTGCAGCGCAAGGGACTCGATAAAGGTATAGACGTAGGCGGGGCCGCTGCCTGAAAGGCCTGTAACGGCATCGAGTTGAGGTTCTTGAGTTAAAGTAACAATACCTACTGATTGCAGTAGCTCTCGTGCCAGCTCAAGGTCTTGTTTGGAGGCATGACTTCCCGGTGCGATACCGGTAGCGCCCAAGCCGATCAGCGCAGGCGTATTAGGCATAGCTCTGATGATACGTGTAGCGGCGGGGCAGGCGGCCTCCATTTTTTCTAATGTGACTCCAGCAGCGATGGAGATCAGTAGGTGGTCTTTTGTGATAGCTGGAGCGATTTCCCTAAGAACGTCACCGATGTATTGTGGTTTGACGGCAAGCAGAATAGTCTGAGACTTACAGGTCAGATCGAGATTGTTGCTCGCTGCTGAGACTCCGCTGTCTTGAACCAGTGTCGTAACAAAATCGGCATTGAGGTCATAGACGGCAATGTCCGCTGGGGTCGTGATGTCAGACTTTGCAATGCCTCCAATAAGGGCGCTGCCCATCCTACCGCATCCAATTAAACCTATTTTCATGGCTGCAAGCTAGACTGTCAGAGGTGCCACTGGCAAGAACCAGTGCGGTAATAATGACAAAACCTTTGATGATCTCATGTTACTTGTATGAAAGAGCTTGCAATTTAAAGCGTCCGATTTAAACATGTGCTTGAATGTCAAAGATTGGTAAGTCTACTAAGTCGCGAATTTTGGAAGCGACAGAGTGTTTGGTCGCGGAGCGCGGCTTTGATGCGGTCTCCTTGCGTGATATTACCAGTGACGCTGAAGTGAATGTGGCAGCAGTTAATTATCATTTTGGTAGTAAGGAGAAGTTGTTTGAGGCGATTCAGTGCCGCTACATTGAGCCAATCAATGATGAGCGTTTGAGAATGATTGCTGAGCTGACTAATGCGGGCAGGGTTGCTGCAGTGAGGGAGATTCTCGAGGCCTTCATGAGACCGTTTCTTACTGTGGTTAAAAGGAGTGAAATGAGTGAGAAGTTGTTTTTCAAGTTGATGGGCAGGTGCGTGATTGATCATCAAGGAGGGCTGCCCGAGGATATGATTCCTGGGATTAAGAAAGTCGCTGAGACCTTCACCTTAGCTTTGCTGGCAGCGGCACCAAACCTTACGACGGAACTTGCTCTGTGGCGGCTTCATTTTACCTTTGGGGTAATGGCTCAAACATTGTTGCACGGCGATTTATTGCATAGCCTGACAGACGGAGCCTGTGGAGATCCGGATGCTGAGGCACAATTTCAAGCGATGATTGATTTCTGCGAGGCTGGTTTTCTAACCCAGAAAGGAGCAGGAGCGTGAAGTTGATCGTATTGCTGGGGGTTTCTATTTTGGGTTTTGGTTGCGCTGTAAAGACTCCCGAATTGATGTTGGCAGATGTGGACCAGTCCATACCTGGGCAGTGGGCTGCTACCAAACCAGCTCGGTCAGGCGTTGATGTCGATTGGGTGGAGCGTTTTGACGATCAGGAGCTTTCAAAAATTGTAGCGGAGGCTTTAAGCTCAAATTACGAAATGAGTATTGCGGCTGAGCGCGTGGTGCGCGCACAAGAGGCTGCGCGCGTCGAAGGCGCATTGACTAAGCCTCAGGTTACGTTGAGTTCCACCGCAGACCGCAGAAAGACGAGGTTTGTGGGCTTTCCATTTGGTGGATCTGCTCAGTCGGAAAGCTATGGAGTTGATCTGAACGTGGACTGGGAACTCGATATATGGGGGCGCGCACGTGCTGGCAAATCTGCAGCTATTGCAGAGTGGCAAGCCGGAGGATTGGATTATCGTGCGGCTCGAGCATCTTTAGCTGCACAAGTATGCAAGGCGTGGTTTGCACTTGCAGAGGCGAACCAGCAAGTATCACTTGCCGAGTTGGCGTTAAGCTCGAGAGAGCAAACGGAAGAAGCTGTGAGAGGCCGGTTTCAGAGAGATATGAGAGCAGAGGGAGGATCAGCGTCTCAATTAAGGCTGTCACAAACTGATGTGGCTACGGCCAAGGCCGAACTGGCAGCGAGGCAAGGAAATCAAGATGCCGCTCGCAGGCAATTAGAACTACTCATGGGGAGATATCCTGTAGCTAGAATTTCTGGCAATGCTGTGCTACCTGCTGTTGCCTCGACTCCGCCATCTGGGTTGCCCTCAGAATTGCTGCTTCGTCGGCCAGATATTATGGCTGCGGAGAGGCGCTATGCGGCTAGGGTAAAAAGAATCAAGGAAGCTCAATTGGCTATTTTTCCGAGTTTCACCATCACGGGGTCAACCGGAACTACCACAGAGGCATTGAGTGATATTGTTAACAGTGATTTTGGAGTTTGGTCAGTAGGAGCAAATTTATTGCAGCCACTGCTAACTGGTGGTCGAGTTCGTGGTGAAATAAGAATCCGCAAGTCAAATCAACGTGAGTCGCTTGCGGTTCTTCATCAGACAGTGTTGAGCGCTTTTGGCGAAGTTGAGCAGGCATTAGCGAGTGAGCAATGGCTTCATCGACGCGAGATAGAGACACTTGAAGCTCGCGATTTGGCACGAGATGCCGCCCAAGCCGCAGAAGATGATTACCGAGACGGTAACGGTAATGTGCTCACTTTATTTGTTGCTGAAACACGTAAGATAAAACTTGAGTCCCAATCTGTGGCTCTGCGGAGGCTGCGATTGAATAATCGCGTCGACCTTCACCTTGCTCTCGGAGGTGGCTTTGAAGTTAACCCCTAAATATAAATATCATTTATGAATGAAGAAGTAAGTAATTCTCAATCAGATCATACAGCCGTTACTGATAAGTGGATTCACCGATCTAAATTAGTAGCTCTTGTCCTGGTGTTGCTCGTGGGTTTTGGGGTAATGAAGTATCTTAAGGATAATGGGCCGGTTGCTGACAGGGAGTTGCCAGCCCGTGTGATCCCAGTGGTAAATATTATAGAGGTCTTTTCTGGAGCACAACAGCTGGTCGTTAATACACAGGGTAGGGTAGAGCCGTTAAGGAGAACTCAGGCGGCTTCTGAAGTGCGAGGTCGTGTGGTGATGGTTTCCCCAAAATTTGAAGCGGGGGGAGTGTTTGCAAAAGATGAAGTGATGCTTGAAATTGATAGTGCAGATTATGCTGCTGCTCAGGCTACCGCCAGATCTTCGCTCGCTGATGCCCAATTACGCCTTGTTCAAGAGGAGGCGAGATCTGAGCAGGCAAAACGTGATTGGGGGAAACTAGGACGAGGCGAGCCCTCCGACCTAGTGATGCGGAAACCTCAGATTGACAGTGCGAGGGCGCATGTTGAAGCTGCCCAAGCAGCATTGGAAAAAGCCAAGCGGGACATGAGTCGGACGAAGTTACGCGCGCCATATCATTGTAAGGTCGAGGCCAGCTACACTGATTTGGGTTCATATGTAATGGCGGGTGCTCGTTTGGCGGATTTGTATTCTGCAGATGCGTTTGAAGCACGTGTACCAGTAACACTGGAAGAATTGGGTTACTTAGATGAGGGGGAGATTATTGGATCCAGTGTTCTCATTAAAGCGTCATTGGGAGGTAAAGAAAGGCTGTGGCAGGGCTCAGTGATACGAAATGAAAGTCTAGTGGATCAACAAACGATGACGGTTTATTTGGTTGTTAGCATCAACGCAGCCCATGAAGAGGCCGCTTACAGGCTTCCGCCGTTAGGGCTTTTTGTTGAGGCTGAAATTCAGGGGCGAAAAATAGATCGGGTAATGAAGATTCCTCGAAGTGCGCTGAGGGCCGATAACACTCTGCTCACGGTGAATAGTGCTGATGAATTAGATGTTGTCTCGGTTTATCCATTACGAACATTGTCAAAAAGTGTCCTCATTTCCAATGGTTTGAAAGACGGCGCCCGAGTGATCGTTAGCCCGATGGAGACGCCAGTTCCTGGAATGAAGTTGGCCGTCCAAAAATAATATCGAGACCACGGAGAGTATCGAGACCCCTCATCATAGATATGCAAAAAGCAATTCAATGGTTCAGTAAAAATCACGTGGCAGCCAACTTCGTGATGTTGCTGGTGTTGCTGGCCGGAGTTACGACTTGGTTTAAGCTCAAAAAAGAAGTGTTTCCGAACATTTCTCTGGATGCTGTTCTTGTACAGGTTCCTTTCCCTAATGCTACACCTGAGGAGGTTGAGGATGGTGTTTTGTTGCCTTTAGAGGATGCCATAGCTGATGTGAATGGAGTGAAAAGAGTAACGTCTACGGCGATGGAGTCGATGGGGGCTGTGACTGTGGAAGTGGAGACGGGATACGATGTTCGTGATGTAATGGGGGATCTTAAGACGAAGGTAGATGCGGTCACCAATTTCCCTGAAAATGCGGAGAAGCCAACCTTAGAAGAGGCGAGACTAGATGTTCAGGTAATGAGTATTGCTGTCTCTGCTGATGCTGATGAAAAAACAATGCGTGAGCTAGGCGAAATCGTCCGTGATGGCTTGTTGGATTATAAGGCGCCTCAGCCAGAAGGTCTCCGGGCTAAGTTAGACCGAATGTTGAGAGGCGAGCCTAAGATCACTAAGGCTACTTTGACAGGGGTTAGGCCATATGAGATTTCTATCGAAATTTCTGAGAAAACGCTTCGTAGCCACCAGCTTAGTTTGCAGCAGGTAGCTGACGCAGTGCGTAGGACTTCATTAGACCTACCTAGTGGTTCGATTCGAACGACTGCGGGAGAGGTTGTCATACGAGCTCAAGGAAAACGCTATACTTCAAAAGAATTTGAAGATGTTGTGGTGATGACGAAGCCTGACGGATCGGTGCTGAGGCTCAGTGATGTGGCAAATATTATTGATGGCTTCGAAGATGTTGATATCAGCTCTCATTTTGATGGCAGGTCCACGGTGTTGGTGAATGTTTACCGCACGGGTGAGCAGAATGCCCTGTTGATTTCTAAAGCGGTTAGAGACTATATTGACAATGTTGCGTCGACACAATTACCCGGGGGTGTTGAGCTGGAGTTATGGAATGATAGTAGTGAATTATTGAAGGGACGGCTGAATTTATTGATGCGAAACGGTGCCACGGGATTGTTTTTCGTGTTTCTCGTCCTTGCGCTTTTTTTGCGACCTAGTTTGGCTTTTTTAGTAGCCCTTGGTATTCCTGTGTCTTTTGCCGGAGGTATATGGCTTATGCCTGAATTAGGAGTTTCTATTAATATGATTTCCTTGTTCGCCTTTATTCTCGTTTTGGGAATTGTCGTGGATGATGCTATTATCGTTGGCGAAAATGTATATCGCCGTATTCAGGGTGGAGAGCATCCGAGGGAGGCGAGTTGGCGGGGGACTCATGAAGTTGGCATGGTTGTTATTTTTGGAATACTGACGACAATGGCAGCATTTACTCCGATGCTAGGTATCAGCGGTGTGAGTGGTAAGATTTGGCCAAACATTCCACTCATTGTTATCCCTGTGTTGATGTTTTCCTTGTTGCAGTCAAAGCTGGTTCTGCCCGCACACTTAGCATTACTCAAGCCACATACTGAGGGCGATAAGGTAAACATTATCTTCCGTATTCAACGGCGCGTTGCTGGTGGGTTAGAAAGTTTTGTCCAAAGTGTTTATAAGCCATTTTTAATGAGCTGCCTGAGCCATCGTTACTCTGTATGGGCGGTTTTTGTTGCTCTTTTGATGGCTGTTGCAGGATTGGTCATGGGCAAGTGGGTGCCGTTTGAATTCATGCCTAAAGTAGAAGGTGATGTCGTCACTGCTAAGCTTGAGATGCCGACGGGTGTTCCCTTCACCATTACAGAGAAACAAATTGAGAAGATTGAGCAAGCGGCACAGTCCGTGGGGGCGAGATATCAAGATAAAGCAGGTAATCCTGTCTCGGTGCACATTCTGGCGACCTCGGGAACGCAGCCATTTCAAATGGGTTTTGGAGCAGAACGCATTCCTATTGGTAGTAATTTGGGGGAGGTGACAGTTGAACTTAGCCCTGCAGCTGACCGTAAGATCTCAGCAGATGAGTTCATTGCTGCGTGGCGAGATGAAATTGGTCTGATTGCGGGAGTCGTGGAATTAAGCTTTCGGCAAGAAACTGGAGCGAGTGGTAATGCTATTGATATCGAAATTTCTGGGCGCGATCTTGATGTTTTAAAACAAGCGGCAAATTATATAACGGGGGAGCTCAATGGCTATGCGGGTGTGAAGGATATCGCGACTGATAACCGAAAAGGTAAACGTGAACTCGTCTATGAGGAGGTTACACCTGCTGGAAGAGCAATGGGCTTTAGTCTGCAGTCAGTTGCGCGTCAAATTAGGCAATCGTTTTATGGTGAAGAAGTGCAGCGCATTCAGCGCGGTCGTGATGAGGTGAAGGTTATGGTGCGATATCCTGTTGAGGAAAGGAAATCGATTGAGAACCTAGAGAATGTGCGGCTCAAGACTCCACGGGGAGATGATGTTCCGATTACAGAGGTTGCGAGTGCCCGGCCACGGAGAGGTCCAGCATCAATTCATCGTGTAGATCGTAAGCGAGCGATCAAGATCAGTGCTGATGTAGATCGAGCAAAGGCGAATGCAAACGAGGTTGTGTCTCGTTTCAATGATGAAGTACTCGCAGGGCTTTCGGTTCAGTTTCCTGGGGTGTCATGGGATTATTTGGGCGAGCAGAAAGATCAGAAGGATTCGATTTCAGAGATGGGAGTGAAGTTTATTTTTGCGTTACTCGGTATCTATGTGTTGATGGCTATTCCTCTGAAATCATACCTCCAGCCAGTGATCGTTATGAGTGTGATTCCCTTTGGCATTGTGGGTGCAGTGGTAGGGCACATCTTCATGGGTATGGAGCTCAGCATTATGTCACTGTGTGGCATTATAGCCCTTTCTGGAGTTGTGGTTAATGACAGCCTAGTTTTGGTGGAATATGTGAACCGTCATCGAAAAGAGGGCGGTAGCCTGATCCATGCGGTGCACAATGCTGGAGCTGCCCGTTTCCGCCCGATTTTGCTGACTTCGTTAACGACCTTTGCTGGGCTGATGCCGATGCTTGTGGAAACTGATATGCAGGCTCGCTTTCTGGTGCCGATGGCAGTTTCCCTTGGTTTTGGTATCCTTTTTGCGACCTTTATCACGCTGTTGCTCGTGCCCTCTGTATATATGATGCTGGAGGATTTAAAGAGCTTGGTTAGCAAGAAGGTCAAGAGCTAGGAGTCTCAGCTATCTGCGTGGAACCCGAGAGCTACAATTCTGTAGTGTTTTTATAATGGCAAAGAAGGGGAGCTCCGATAGAATAGGCTTTGTAGAGCATTGTTGCGCCTTTCGCCATCGATCCTATCAACCAATAACCATACTACTATTATGACAACAGCTATTACTATTCTCGCAGTTCTGGCAGGTCTTGTTCTTGTCGTCGCCTTCTGGGTGATCGGTATATACAACGGCCTTGTTAAGCTCCGGAACCTATACCGCAATGCGTTTGCACAAATCGATGTGCAGTTAAAGCGGCGCTATGACTTAATTCCTAATCTCGTGGAAACCGCTAAGGGTTTCATGAAACACGAGAAAGAGACGCTTGAGGGTGTCATTGAGGCCAGAAACATGGCCAGCTCAGCTCGTCAGAGTGCCAATACTGAGGACGCTTCTTCGATGGGGGCATTGATGGCTGCTGAGGGTGGCCTTGGCGGTGCGCTTGGTCGTCTTTTTGCTCTTTCTGAGGCTTACCCAGATCTTAAAAGTAATGTTAATATGATGCAGGTCAGTGAAGAGCTGACATCGACTGAAAACAAAATAGCCTTCTCTCGGCAGGCATACAATGATGCGGTCACTCAATACAACACACAGACTGAGGTGTTTCCCTCTAGCCTTATTGCCGGCATCTTTAATTTCGGCACGGCAACCTTGTTTGAGGTGACTGAAGAGAGTGAGCGTGAGGCTGTAAAAGTTGAATTTTAGTCGCCTTGGCTAACATCTGCTTTAGGCAGCTTTAGCCCATCAATTCCAATGAACTTTTTCGCGGCACAGGATGACGCTAGACGTAGGACCAAATGGTTGGTTGTCTATTTTGCGCTGGCCATCATCGGCGTGATCCTATCGGTGTATGGTATTGTTTATATAGCAATGCTCTACATGGGGATGACTGTGAACCCTTGGATGCCAGGGGTGTTCACAGCTACCGCGCTGGGAACAGGTGGAGTCATGGGCACAGGGAGTCTGTTTAAAACCATGCAGCTCAATGGTGGTGGTGCGGTTGTGGCCAAAGACCTCGGTGCTAGGCAGATAGATCCGCATACTAATGATGCCGATGAGCGCCGGCTGGTCAATGTAGTGGAGGAGATGGCGATTGCCTCAGGCTTGCCTGTGCCCGGCATTTGGTTGATGGATGATGAACTAGCGATCAACGCCTTTGCTGCAGGAACCGAACCTGGTAATGCGGTTGTCGCGGTAACGAGAGGATGTCTCCAAAGGCTCAGTAGATCAGAGCTCCAGGGGGTGGTAGCACACGAGTTTAGCCACATTCTCAATGGAGATATGAAGCTCAATATGAGGCTCATGGGGCTTCTGTTTGGTGTTTTAATGATTTCCATGATAGGGAACATGTTGTTTCAGGCCTTGCGCTTTATGCGTGTTCGCAGCTCCAATAGTAAAAATAGTGGTGCGGGAGTAGTCGTGGTTATTGTCTTGGCGGGCGTGGCTTTGATGATCGTCGGTAGTATTGGCGTTTTTTTTGGCAGGTTGATTCAGGCTGCTATATCACGTCAACGTGAGTATTTGGCCGACGCCTCAGCGGTGCAGTTTACTCGTGATCCTGAAGGTATTGCTGGTGCCTTGAAAAAAATCGGGGGTCAACAGGATGGGGCCAGGATCAATGCGCCGAAAGCAACCGAGGCGAGCCATTTGTTTTTTGCCGACGGGGGGATGTTCAGTTATGGGCTTGCCACTCACCCACCACTAAACATCAGAATCAAGGCGATTCAAAAAAATTGGGATGGTGAGTTTGTGGCAACCACGCTTCCTGATGTAGCAGAGGGGAGGGCCACAAGTGAACACCAACGAGATGCGCGGGCTAGTGGCTTTAGCGGATCGACTGTAGCCACGCCGCCCCCTATTTCTCGTGCGCAGATAGATCGCTTGGGAGAACCCTCTGAGGTGGATGCTTCAGTTGGTCACTTACTCTATGAATCCTTGCAAGCGGACTGGGTATCTGCATGTCATGACCGTGAAGAAGCCCAGGCACTCATCTTTGGATTATTGTTGGCAGAGGATAATAAACTACGTGACGAGGAAATCTTGTTTATTAAAAATGGTGCGGGCAAGGATGCTGGCAAACTAGCGCTGCAATGGAACCATCAGCTGGGCGGTTTGCATTCTTCTGAGAAAGTCGCTTTAGTGGATTTATCTATTCCAACACTGAGGCGCTTGTCCTTGCCTGAATACGATCGTTTTGTAGAAATCACGCAGTGGTTGATTGCTAGTGACGGCCAGGTTGATTTGTTTGAGTTTATGCTGCAGCATGTTGTGGAGCGTCATCTGAATTCACATTTCAGACCAGGGTCGATGGCGAAGATGAAGTATCACAATATGGATACCTTGTTCAACGAGGCCAATATTCTAGTAACCACGATGGCAGCAGTCGGCGGAGAGGATCAGATGAGCAGTGCCTACCAGGCAGCTACCGCTGAGTGGCCATGGCAACTGGAGATGGCAACTGCAGCTGAGTGTGGTCTGAGATCTATTGAGCTAGCGCTCGAGAAGTTTGATCATGCGGCACCTTTAGTCAAAAAGCAGCTTATTCGCATGCTGGGCTTGGCGGTGATGCACGACGGGATAGTGGAAAGTCGTGAGGCTGAGTTGTTGCGCGCTACAGCAGATGCCATCGGCTGCGCGATTCCACCCTTCGTCAAAATTGGATAAAAACTTGCTGTGCATGTATGCCAAGCAATGGTGACGATACATTTACAAAGTGTGACCCATACGGTCTTTTTTGGTCTGAAGGTACTTTTCGTTGTGTGGATTGGATTCAACGGTCAGCCCGACTTGCTCGGTGATCTCCAAATTATAACCTTCGAGCCCAATGATTTTTTTAGGGTTGTTGGTGAGTAACTTGATCTTGCGCACTCCCAAATCGTAGAGTATTTGAGCTCCCATACCGTAGTCTCTGAGGTCAGAGCCATAACCCAGTTTTTCGTTAGCTTCGATCGTATCTAGACCCTGCTCTTGTAACTTGTAAGCATGAATTTTTGCGGGCAGGCCAATACCTCTACCCTCCTGTCGAAGGTAGAGTAAGATCCCGCCTTCCTCAGCTATTTGTTTCATGGCGGTGTCAAGCTGGGCTCCGCAGTCACAACGTTTTGAATGGAAGACATCACCTGTAAGGCATTCGGAATGAACGCGAACAAGTGTTGGCTTGTCAGGTGAGATTTCCCCACGCGTAAACGCGAGATGGTGGCCGGCAGTGCTGTCCTCTGCGTGATCGACGTAGTAGAGGTGACAGCTGAATTCACCGTAATCAGTGGGCATGGAAATTGTTTCAGCATGGCGCACAAGCTTTTCAGAGCGCCTACGGTATTCAATAAGGTCTGCAATACTACATGCTTTGAGTTGATGTTTTTTCTGGTATTCGCCAAGAGTTCCTGAGCGTGCCATCGACCCATCCTCATTCATGATTTCGCAGATCACACCGGCTTCTGCGAATCCTGCAAGACGAGCTAAATCAATAGAGGCTTCAGTGTGCCCAGCTCTACGTAATACTCCTCCAGGCACTGCTTGCAGTGGGAAAATGTGACCCGGTTGAACGAGGGAATTTGTTTTCGCATCAGAAGACGCAAGCAATCGAATCGTCTCGGCTCTATCTGAGGCTGAGATGCCAGTGGTGATACCTTCGCAGGCATCCACGGATACGGTGAAGGCTGTTTTTTGTGACTCTGTGTTGCGAGGAGTCATGGGGGGGAGGTCGAGCTCCTGAGCTCTTGCTGCGGTAATGGGAGCGCATATCAGGCCACGGCCATAGTTGGCCATGAATGCGATCATCTCCGGTGTAACTTTAGCTGCAGCTGCAACGAGATCGGCCTCGTTTTCTCGGCTAGGGTCATCAACGACAATAACCATGTTACCAGCTTTGATTTCAGTAATAATTTCGTCAATAGAATGTAATGTAAGCGCGGGCATGATGTTTAAGGGCTATTCTTTATGATGGTCAGAAGTGACTGGTAGAAAATGATCAGATTTGATGTGAATATCACGTTGGGGGAAAGGAATTTCGATATTATTCTCACGGAATGCTTTCCATACGGCGATGAGAACTTCGGAGCGAACGTTGCTAACACCTTGAGGTGCATCGTCGATCCAAAAACGTATCTGAAGGTTGATTGACGAATCGCCAAATTCTTTGAGTAAGCAATTAGGACCGGGGTCAGCTAAGACACGAGGTATATCCTTTGTGGCCTCCTTGCAAATACGAATAGCTTCAGGAATGTCAGTAGCGTAAGAGACTCCAACATCAGCCTTAATTCGTACCACACGATCGGTGAATGACCAATTGATAACCTTATTGGTGATAAAGTCTTCGTTGGGTATGAGGATTTCTTTTCGATCTCGTGTAATTACCGAGATATAGCGAGAACGTAGTGAGTTGATCCAGCCAAAGGTGCCTTCGATCTCTATGACGTCACCTGGTTTGATGGATTTGTCGAGGAGCATGATGACTCCAGCTACCAGATTTGAGATTACTTTTTGTAAGCCAAAACCAAGACCAAGACCTAAAGCCCCAGAAAAAACAGCGAGCCCACCCAATGGAACTCCTCCGATCTTTAAAGCACCGACAATAGCAATGATGTAGAGTGTTAAGCGTGATCCTTTGCCGATGAGGACTTTGATGGAGGGGGGGATGTCTGTTCTGGGCTTGAGGACGCTATCGATAAACCTTACCGATAGCCCGACAAGCCACAGTAAAATAAACAGGGCAGCTACCGCTGAAATGATCGCCCAAACATTAATTTCGATATTCCCTATAGGTAGTCTTATGCCCTGGAGCGCAAGGCTTAGGGGCTCAAGCCAACCAAAAACTTGGAGTGCGAAAATGATGAGCATGAGGCCTCCCAAGAACTTTGGGGCGGAGCGTCCTTTCGATACAGCAGTGGCGACTTGGTAGATAACAAGGGCGGAGATAAGTAACGCAGTAGTGAAAATATAGTCGGAAGGAATGGGTTGCCCTCCTTGAACAGTAAGCTGCTTAGACCACTGAATACGTGCAGACCATGTAATCCATAATAGAATACAGAAGCTAGCGGGAATAAGACTTATCTGCTTAGCTGGATTGAAGAAGCGAGTGATGATGGCAAGGCTCGGTGAACCTTTGCGAAATGCTTTAGTACGCAGCAAGAAGGAGGCACTACTGGCACCGAATAAGCACAAAATGAGAGCGCTCCACTGCCAGAAGTCCTGCCTGTCATCGACAAGTTGGATTAGTGTTTGTTGGATGTTTGTCCAGAAACTCATTGAGTTGTGATCGTGAAAATTAATGCTGCTAATTTAGCGAATGCTTTGATTATTTTGTTTTTTGGAGTGCGGTAAAAACTGCGGGGGGCACGTATCGCTTCACTGGTTCCTCCCAGCCTTCAGGCCCGATCAGGCTCTTTACCATACTTGAGGAAAGCTCCGCAATGTCACGTGGTGGCATTAGAAAGGTAGTGGTGATACTTGGAGCCATGTCAGCGTTGATGTGGCGCATGACGCGCTCATACTCATAGTCAGCTGATGAACGAATACCTCGCAGGATATATTGAGCGTCGACGCTACGAGCGTATTTGACTAGATAGCGATTTTTGAACTCAGAAATTGTAAGCCGATCAGATGAAGGAATTGAATCTTCGAGCATATGAATACGGTCTTGGACAGAAAACGTATATGACTTAGTTGGGTTGCTACCAATGGCAACGTAGAGGTGATCAAACATTTCCAGCCCTTTCTCGATCATCCATAGGTGGCCATTGGTGAGCGGGTCGAATGATCCTGCATAGACAGCGGTGCGCATAATAAATTAAGTGATTAAGGTTTTTTCTGCTTATGGTTGGTCTTTGTCATCATTGGATTCTGTTCCAATAGGTGCGGGTTGGGAGTCCTCCCATATCATATGCTTTTTTGCCAAGCTGTTGGCACGCTGGGTTGCCTCTTCAGCTCGGGGGCCATCAAAGGATGCTACACGTCTTGCTAGTTTTACTGCCGCTGTCCATCTTTGTTCGCGTTCCAGCATCGAGAGTGCTTTGAAACCACAGCGGTAAAACCACAGCCATTCCTCATTGTGGGGTTCTTCAGACGAGGGGTGGTAGTTTTCGATAATGACATCATAATATGAGCCGAAGGCGTTAGCCCACTGAGACATGCTTTCGTATGTCTGTCCGCGTAAGAAATGAAGTCGATTTTTCCAAGCGAGAGGTATGCTCTCCTCCGCGAGTAATTGATCATAAATGTCGATTGCATCATCGTATTTTAAGGTGTCCGTGGGGCCTTGGCGATGCAGACAGTCTGCCATTAATACGCCCGCAGAGCGGTGTAGAGATGTTGGAGTATTTTCATCTTGCAGTAATGGTTCTAGGCAAGCTTCTGCTTCTTGATAACGTCGCAGGTCTATCAATACGCGGCCTTGCTGGATGCGCGCCTCGTGGGCCAAGTGAGCTTGATCGCCATCAATGATCTTTTGGAACATGCTTAGGCACTCCTCTCGGGCTTGTGTTGTTCCACCCAGCCTAGCTGCCATAGCTGCTTGGAAGCTTGCATAGGGGGAGTATGGGCTTTCTGGATATTTTTCTGGAATTTCCTGCAGGATACGTCGCGCCTTATTGTAATCCTCATTATGGAAATAAGCCTCACCAAGCTTTAGTTTCACATACGGAATGTTCGGGTTGTTTTCGAAATTGGCAATAAAGCGTTCAGCAGCATCTGCTGCACCTTTCCAGTTTTGAGCTAACTCTTCGGCGCGAATAAGTATCTTTGTTATTTTGTATTGGCTTTCAGCATCTGTAAGGCGGGGTAAAATGATGTCAATTTGAGCTTTCGCCATATCGATATCCATTGGGGTTGTGATGACCGATGCTGCGGCTAGAGCCAGCCGTGCCTCATTCTCACGCGCGTGCCCGGGGTTGTTGACGATGAAGGATTCTAATTCGGATACGCCGGCGAGATCACCGTTACCGGATTTCCATAGAGCTCGTTCTAAATGCAGAGAGTTACGAATGAAGTTTTCTTGAGAGGATGTGCTTATTTCCTCAAAGGCATTGAGGTTGCTGCCTTTGAGCGCCATCATTGCTGCATTGATACTTGAGGCTTTTGCAATGTCCTGCGAGCTCGATTGGCGTGCATAATCGAAGGCACTCAATGCGTCACTTAGTTCATTTTGCTCTGCTAATAGAAGTCCACGTATAAAGCTAGCTTCATCTCGGAGTCGCGGCGAAAAAGCTATTTTCTCCATCACAGAAAGAGTAAAGGTAGCTTGGCTGGGATTGTTTTGTTTGAGGTGGAGATAAGCGGTGTCAATGAGCGATGCTGAGGAGAGCTTCAGGTAAAGCTCACCAGGTAACATAGGGGTAGCTGCATGTTGGACTCTTAAGCGTGCTAGAAGAGCCATGGCGAGTTGGTTTTCTTCGAGTTCATCACTTCGGGCTAATAGGGTAGCTCTGTGATAAAGAGCTAAACTTACGAGGTCGTGATTGCTCGAAGGCTGAGGCTGGTATGGAGAGATGGCACTGCTATCTTCACCGGTCAGATAGAGAGGGTTGCTGGCAGCTAAGGTGTCTCCGCTCCATTGTTGGAGCTTGGACATAATGGGGTTGTTGTTGCCTAGGTCGTCTGGAAGTATACTCGATAAGCGATCGAAAGCTGCTGGTAGCAGGATTGAATTGGAGTAGTTTTCAATAAACTGCTCCAGAGTTGATATGGCTTCATCTTGTTTATTACTTGCTGCTTGAGCATCTGCTTTGCCCAGTATGCACGCGTGAAAGATTTGTTCTGGCAGATGATCAGGAGCGGAGATTAATGATTGAAACTGGTCAGCAGCTTCAGCTGATTTCCCCTCTGATTTTAGCGCTAATCTTGCTTGTAGGTATTCTTTGATCTTGGCAGCAGCTGGAATTTTTTCATCTATTTTTTTAAGGCTAGCAGCAGCATTATCGTGGTTACCAAGATTGATGTGAATTTCAGTGGCGAGTAAATTGGCTGCATTTTTAATTTGAGTAGAGCTTGATTGGTCTAGCTTGATCAAGAGCTCTAGAGCGTCAGTAGTTTGCCCGAGCGCGAGGAGAATGCGCGCTCGAGTTAGTTGGGCCTCATTATATTTTGTATGTGACAAGGGTATTCCAGCAAGTGCCTCATTCGCCTCTTGATAGCGACCCAGAGCAATGAGGGCTTCAGCTTTCCAAAGAGAGCTAGATGATTGGTCAGATAGGCCCTCCTCGTCGAGTAACAGCATAGCCTCGCTGGCTAATCGGCTATCCCCGCGTGGTGAAGTACTGGATCGGATGAGTGACTCCACAAGTGCCATTTGAACATGGGGTGTGACATCGCTGGGTAGATCAGCAGTTTGTAATGCTAATCGAAACTTGGACACGGCAATTTGATAGAGCTGATCTGCCATCGCTTTGGAGCCCGCCTGGTATTCAACATTTTGTGCCAGATACTCATTTACTGACTGAGGTAAGCTCTCAGCCCGAGTTACAGGCATGACAAATAAGCTGATAGAGCAAATCAGAATAATAATTACGCGGGTCACATGAATATTATGCGTCAAAAAAGCCAAATTTACAGCAATTGTTCTCATAATTTGATTAAGAATTGTTTTTGTAACAGCTTATGTTTTAACCTCCAGTCATCTAAATGAGTCGACTTGGTGATATAGGAGAAGATGCTATCGTGAAGAAGCTTATTGCACAGCTTAGCGACTGCTGTGAGAAGGATAGGCAGCTGGTTGTTGGCCCAGGTGATGATTGCGCAGTGGTCGACCTTGATCAGGCTGACCGGTATCAGCTGCTCAAAACGGACTCAATGGTGGAGGGTATCCATTACCTAGCCGAGGCTTCTGCCCGTAAAGTGGGCTGGAAGGCGGTAGCCAGAGTTATTAGTGATTTGGCAGCAATGGGCGGTCTGCCCAGCCATTTACTGATTACGATTGCTATGCCGCCTAATAAAACGGTCGATTATCTGGAAAAACTCTATGAAGGAATGCAGTTTTGCGCATTAGAGTATGGGGCGACAATTTGTGGGGGCGAGACCAGCAGTGTGCCTGAAGGATCGGCCGCTGTTATTTCTGTAGCGGCCACTGGCTGGGTTGAAAAAAATCGCTGTATTCGAAGATGTGGTGGTCAAGTGGGAGATCTCATTATGGTGACTGGTAGCCTAGGGGGTTCTATTACCGGCAAGCATTTGAGCTTTGTTCCTCGTGTTGACCAAGCTCGTTGGCTGACCGATCACTTTAAGATCAACTCTATGATGGATCTTTCAGATGGCCTTGGTTGTGATTTGCCGCGACTGGCGGCGGCTAGTCGATGTGGCTATATGCTTAATGAGAGTGCGCTGCCTTGTAATGAAGGCTGTAGCGTTGACCAAGCCTTGGGCGATGGGGAAGATTATGAACTTCTGTTTACTGTATCGACGCAAGTAGCCCCCACACTTGTTGATGCATGGGAGAAGCAGTTTCCTGATCTTAAACTAAGCGTTATTGGAGAGCTGACAAAAACTCAAGAGAGTATGGTGGGCTCTGAACAAGGGTGGCAGCACTTTAAGCCTCACTAGGCTTGCTGCGTTGCTGTGCCCATAGAGTCTCCCATTTTGGCATAGGTCTCTATTTGTTTGCTTGAATTTGTTAGGAGGTCATCGCTGAAGCAAATGGCTCCTGGTTCGAAGATGGCGATAGTAGATGATCCGCCAAATTCGAAATAGCCTTTTTCATCACCTTTGTTGACCGTTTGTTCAGTTTGGTAAGTTTGCTGAATAGAGCCGACGCACGTGGCCCCAATTTCCATCATCAGCACCTTACCCACTGATTTAGTTTGAATTTGGGTAATAGTTCGCTTGTTTTGCCAAAGATAGTTCAGATTGCGTGACAAGGCGATAGGTGAAACTGAGAATAGGGGGCCGTTGATGAGGCGTGTGTTAGATGCGTGTCCACTAACAGGGAAATGGAACCGATGATAATCGACTGGGCATAGCCTGGAGAGTATCAGTGAGCCGCCTGAGTATTGAGATGAAAGCTCACTATCTCCGATTAATTCAGGAAGGTCAAAGGTTTGGCCTTTGACAAAGAAACCATCGATGTCGTCGATGTTTTGAAAAGCTAGGTGTCTGCCGTCGGCGGGAAAAACGATTGTATCATCCGAAATGGGACGAGCATCGGCTTTGAGTTTCCGATAAAAAAACTCGTTAAAAGAGGCGTAGCTATCTGGGGTTTCGGCAAACTCTTGAACATTGAGGCCATAATCATCAATGAAAGGTTTTATTTTTGATTGGGTGGACGACTTATCCATGCGTTTTCCGTACCAGCGAGAAAACGCAGGTCTTTTGATGAAGCTGTGAAGTGCTATTTTTCCTAGGGGATTGCCATAGGCCCATTTGAGGAAAGCTTCCCCATAGACGAGTTCTGTTTCCATGCATCCGCTGTAGCGATTATAAAATTCGATGTGTTTCATCCGGGGCGCAGGCTAGCACATACGCGCTGATAAGCAAAAAAAAGCAGGCAGGATAATTCCTGTCTGCTTTTTTTGTTGTTAATCTTTTTATTAGCCTATCTTAGGTATTAAGCTGCTTTGAGTAGTTTGTGAGCTTTTGCAACGGTGCTCTTACTAAGCTTGCCATTGACCTTGCGAGATTTGTCAAGCAGGTCTCGAAGCTCGTTGAGTGCTCCGTCTGCAGCTTTGAGGGCTTTGCGTTCACCACCATATTTTTTGTCAGAAAAATATTTAGTAAAAGTGGTGCCGGTGCGGCTTAAACAAAGCCGCCAGCCTTGGAAGGCGGTAGTTTCGTATGTGAAACGTGTTAAGTTTTTTCTGGATTTCATAATGTGTGTGATAATCTTGGTGGCTAACGTTCAGTCAGTTAACACTATAAACATGTAGCACCGATAGTGATGCTCGCAAGTAAAAAGTGATTCATATGGGGGATAAGTTATCATGGGATGACCTATTGGTGGAGATATAAAAAAGCATGTATTCCGTGAGGAATACATGCTTTTGAAATTATTTAGTAATCTCTTAGGAGAGATTGCCAGAAGTTAGGTGTTACTCCTCTTCAGCGGTTTGGTTGCCGCTGTTTGCGAGTGCCATTTCTTCAACGTCAGTCCACTCAATGTATGCCATTGGTGCTGAATCACTGGTTCGTGCCCCTAGTTTGGTGATGCGGCAGTAGCCACCTTGACGATCTTCACTAGCAGCAGCAATTTCACCAAATAATTTTTTGGCGGAATCTTTCTGGCGAAGGAAGGCAATAGCTTGACGGCGTGCATGCAAGTCACCACGTTTGGCTAAAGTTACCATTTTCTCTGCGACAGGGCGGAGAGCTTTGGCTTTAGCTAGTGTGGTGCGAATGCGGCCGTGCTCAATCAGGCTGCATGCCAAGTTGGCAAGCAGTGCGCGGCGGTGAGCGCTATCGCGTTGTAGTTTGACAGTTTTTTTTCTGTGTCTCATGTTAGTAGTCCTTGCGGACGATTAGTTTTTAAATAGTAATTAAGAATACTGAACGATTAGTCATTCAGGTTTTGAGCGATGAGGTCAGCGAGGCCGACAGGAGCTTCGTCTTCAGTTCCGAGACGAGGTGCTGCTACGCTAGGTAGTGCTCCAGTAAGCAGGGATGGGTCGATGTTCATACCGAGTCCAAGTCCGAGCTCGACGAGCTTCTCTTTAATCTCGTTGAGAGACTTCTTACCGAAGTTACGATACTTAAGCATTTCTGCTTCAGTCTTGGTAGCGAGCTGTCCAACTGTTGTGATGTTTGCATTGTTGAGGCAGTTTGCGGCACGAACAGAAAGCTCGATTTCGTTGACACTCATGTTGAGAAGCTTCTTAAGAGCTGCGTTTTCTTCGCTCTGCTCAGCTGGTGCTTCTTCGAAGTCGACGGCGTTTTCATCATAGTTGACGAATACATCGAGGTGATGACGAAGAATGGCAGATGCTTGTAAGAGCGCATCGGAAGGCTCAACACGACCGTCAGTCCAAATATCAAGAATGAGTTTATCGAAGTCGGTCATTTGACCAACACGTGTCGCTTCAACTGCATACTTTACACGAACTACTGGTGAGAAGATAGAGTCGATAGCAATAACACCGATAGGCATATCTTGGCGCTTATTTTCGTCACCTGTATTGAAGCCACGTCCAACTTTAACTTCGAACTCGCAGTCAAATTTAACTTTGCGGTCAAGGTTGCAGATGACTTGGTCTTTGTTGACCACTTCATAAATATTGTCATCTATAATGTCAGCAGCAGTGATTTCGCCTTCTTTTTCACATTTGATTGTGAGCACGCGAGGATCTTTGCCGTGATGCTTGAATTTAACCTTTTTGAGGTTAAGGATGATATCAGTAACATCTTCAACGCAGCCTGGAAGGCTTGAAAATTCGTGTTGAACACCAGCAATACGCACGGATGTGATAGCGGCACCCTCAAGAGAGGAGAGCAATACGCGGCGCAACGAGTTTCCGATGGTGTGACCGTAACCGCCTTCAAATGGCTCAGCTACAAACTGGGCGTAGGTTTCGGTTTCGGTGTCTTCGTTTTTAGTAAGGCGGTTGGGAAGTTCAAAGCGGTCCAATTTGAATGCGGCGCCGTCTTCTTCTTCTTCAGTTGCTTCTGTCGTTTCTGTGTTGTTTGATGTGTCTTCTGACATAGTATTTGTTGGTTTACCGGGTTACCCTCCGGCGAGCGGGGATTAGCGATTCATCAAGAATTGACAGTTGGCTAATTTGCGGAGGACCTACGGCGATTTTTAGCTCGCGGGGCGTGGAATAAAGGGCAACGTGAAGCTTAATGCAATCGTTTTTTTTCTTATTTTAAGGGCTTCAGCTTTACCATGAGGCTACGTTTTTCAGAGACCCTAGTATTAATTTACGGTGTCGTTTTTATAGCTTTGTGCTACAGGTAATGCCATGAAAGCACTCTTTACCTTGGCACTAGGCTTATTTTTCAATCTGGCTACAGCTGGATTAGCTCAAGAGAAAGCTACAGAGGAGCTCGGAAAACAAGCATCGGAGCCCTCCAAAGCGCCGGTAGGGGAGCCACTTTTTCCGAATCAGGAGGGGGGTAGTTCTGATAAAGTAGCAAAACCAGCTGCCGAAAGTATTATATTACCGACAAAGACCCAAAAGAGGGTGTTTGGAAGATCTGATGAAGAAAGCTACGAGGGGAAGGTCGTTGTCATCAAGGTAGGCAAGAAAGACCTTGTAAATAAACAGGCATTTAAGTTCTGGCGAAGAGTCATCCAGCGGGTAAATGAAGAGAACGCTCGTGCTGTGTTATTTGATATCGACACGCCCGGAGGGTTGGCTTTTGACACCGCGGAGCTGATCATGGTGGATATGCAGAAAATAAAGGTTCCCTCTTACGCCTTTGTAAACCAGCAGGCGCTAAGTGCTGGGGCCCTTGTTGCTGCAGGAACAGATACCATATATATGCATTCAGTATCGACGATTGGGGCAGCGGCTATTGTCAGTGGTAGTGGTGCTGAGATCCCTGAAATCATGCGTGCTAAGATTGAATCAGCTTTCAACGCTTTCGTGCGTGCTGTATCCAAGAGTAAGGGGCGTAATCCGGATGTGATTAGAGCAATGATGATTACTGATGAATACTATGATTTTGGTGATATTCAGGTTGAAGAGGGGGAGCTGCTATCTCTTACCGCAGACGAGGCAGTAACTGTGTTTGAAGGTAAACCATTATTGGCTAAAGGTATTGTAGATAGTATTGATGAATTATTGGAAAAAGAGGGTTTGGCAGGAGTTGAGGTTGTCTTGGCCGTGCCAACTGGGATGGAGAAGTTGGCATATTGGGCAGCCGCATTTTCAGCGATTCTTATTTTGGTCGGTATTGGTGGCGCATACTTAGAGATGAAGACTCCCGGATTTGGTATTGGCGGTGGGATATCCCTGTTGGCTTTTACGGTATTCTTTTTTGGTAACTATGCTGCCGGTAATATGGCTGGCTATGGATTAATGTTACTGTTCTTGCTAGGGGTGGTTTTGATTGTTTTTGAGCTCTTCATCTTGCCTGGAATGATCGTGCCTGGGGTCATTGGAGCAATCTTGGTGATCGGTACTTTGTTTGTGGCCATGATTGATGGTTTTGCTTTTGAGGATAATGATATACGCGGTTGGGATGCTGCTGGAGCACTAGATTTCATCAACCGGCCTGCACTTAATTTAGCGATTGGCTTGTTGGGGTCTACCGTGTTGATGATGCTGATGATGCGGTATTTGCCCGGTGCGCCTCTGTTTAGCCGCTTGGTCATGAGTAAGGTGCTTGTTAATGGTGACTCTACCGGATTAGATTCGGTTTCAGGCGGCACGGGTGAGCATGTTGGTTTGAAGGGGCTGGCAACTACAGATCTTCGTCCAGCTGGTAAAGGAGACTTCAATGGTCGGCGCCTAGATGTCACAGCAGTGAGCGGATTCATTGCCGAAGGCAAAGAAATCATCGTGAGCTCCGAGGATGGATTGCGGATCTTGGTAAAAGAGATTGAATGAAGCTCGCGAAATTTACGCTCGTATACAGGCTAGACCTAAAAGCAAAAAACCCTGCTAGCATTACCTGCTGCAGGGTTTGTTCGTTAGGAGTCTGAGGCTCGGCTAATGTAGCATAAATAGCAGGGGTTTTCGTTATGCTTCCTCATGCATCATCTTGCTAGCTTGAACGATATGCAAAGCGTGGTTTGAAACGGCATCAAAGTGGTTGTTGATATCGATGTTGAGCATCTCAAGCTTAAGGTCACCATTGGACATTCGTTTCATGGCGCTCTTGTTGAACTTTTTGCGCATTGTGCTGGCCATCTTTTTCATTGCTTCAACCTTGGCCATGTCCTCTGGTGATATATTGGCAAGAAGGTTCTGGTCAGCAAAGGAGATGAAATGGGAAATACTCCCCGCAAATTCACGAATAGTCTCTTGTTGTTCTTGGGTAAACTGGCGGTCTTTTTTGTAACGCCGCTCATTGAGTTTCACGAGACGATAGATGCAATCAGCACATTCTTCTGCTTCTTGGGTAATGCGCAGCATGTGGGCAATTCTGTTGGCATTAGCGGGACCGATATCCTTAGAAGAACATCGCACAAGGTATTGTGTGATTTCCTGCATCATGAGGTCGGATTCGTCCTCAATTCCTTTCAAGGCCTTTACCTGTGCTGACATGTCTTTTGTAGGATTCTCGAGAACATCGATGAATCCATCAAACATCTTTACGCATAGGCGGGACATTTTTTTGATAGCATTTTCTGCTTCGGCAATGTTGAGCTCACCAAGATCTACAAGATTCTGCGAAATATAGCGGAGGTGGGTTACCTCTTCTTCTTGGGTTGGGTCTTTAACCCATTTCTGAACAAGGTTAGCAATCTGGGGAACGAACCAGACCAAAACGAAGATATTGATCAGGTTGAACGTGGTGTGGAACAGGGCGACGGCGAAGGCGACGACGGTGAGGGAGCTGGTTGCGTCGCCTTTACCTGTTTTGATTTCGACAATGTGTTTGGGGAAGTGGTCGACAAGTTCCCATACAGCCCAGGATAGAGGCACGAAGAATATGAGGGCCCAGATAGTGCCTATGACGTTAAAGAGGAAGTGGGCTCTTGCTGCGCGTTTGGCGTTGACGTTTGTTCCGAGAGAGGCAAGCCATGCTGTCACGGTAGTTCCGATGTTTTCACCGAGGACAACAGCAGCAGAAATTTTGAAGGCGATATACGGATCAGCCCCGAACCAGCCGTTCCATGCACATGTGATGGTGATGGCCATAGCTGCTGAGGATGACTGTACGAGCAGGGTGAGTAAAATACCGGCAATGAGGAACAGGATAGTGGATCCGAAGCCGAAGCCGTTAAGCGTATCAATAATATTTTGAATCGTCTGTTGGAGTTCGACATTGGCGGCAACGCCTCCTTTCAGGTCGGGGACCGATTTTTTCAGATAGGAAAGTCCGGTGAACAGCAGTCCAAATCCGATCAGCGTTTCACCGGTGGCCTTGGTTTTGGCTTTACCGATAAAGAAAAGCGGCAGGCCCACACCGATGATGGGCAAGGTGATGGCTGAGATACTGAACTTTCCAATCCAGGCTACGAGCCATGCCGTAATGGTAGTGCCCAGGTTGGCCCCCATGATCACTCCGATTGACTCGGTAAGAGTCAGCAGGCCAGCATTAACAAAACTAACGACTAAGACGGTGGTGGCAGAAGAAGATTGAACCAGGGAAGTCGTAAAAAACCCGGTAAATACTGAGCTTGCCCGGTTGTGGGTCATCGTGGCAAGTGCATGTCGCATTCCGCTTCCTGCGGCCTTCTGTATGCCCTCAGACATGACCTTCATGCCGTAAAGGAAAATACCCAGTGAGCCTAATATTTTGAGTATGGCAACAACAGTGGTCCAAATGATCATAGTCAGTAATTTTTAGATAATAATGATGAGGGGCAGGCAAGCTAGCAGTGGTGCTTTTTGCTATTAATCATATGCCTCATAATTCTTGATTAAGTCAAGAGGAGGCTCTAAATTTTTTGATTTATTATGACATGCTCTTGGTTGCCAAACGGGGCTAAATACTAGGCCTTATATATTAAGGCGCTTTACAGAGGGGAGTCATATCATATCAGCGTCGCTGCAAGGCAATCGATGCTAGTTTTCGAGCTGCGGCTGCTATTTCCTCAACTCCTTTTTGAGTGGGCTCGGCATCAGCGCTGAGAAGCATTGTGGTGCGCAATTCTTTGATTATCTTACGCATTGATCTTAAGTCATCTCGGTCTGATACACGAGGATCTAGAGCTTCGATTGAGCCTTCGTAATAGTCGGCGATATCTTCTCGATATAATAGACGCGCCCTCGCCTCGGTAAATTTCTTCTCAACAGCATATGAGCTAACCTCAAGCGCACGAATCCAGCCTCCAAGCGATATAAGATGAGCAAGGTCGACATCACGCAAGTGAATGAGATCAGTTTCGACATCCCTTTGGGTGGCGGTGAGTTCTTTTTTGAGGGCTTCGACGTTATTTTCACGAGCGTTCTCAAGTAAGCTTGCTGCGTGGCGATTTACGCGCTCGCCAGCGCCTAAGGCTCGGCTGTAACGTGATAGTTCTTTAGCTAAATTTTCAATTTTCTGCATATGTCCTGCCTGCACGGCAATAAAGCCCTCAGCAATCAAGAATCCGATCTCGAGGGCGAGGTCAGCTCGGTTCAACGGCATGCGCTCTGGTATTTCGTGGACTAGCTCGTCCGAATGCAGTGGAGCAAGGCTATCGAGATCGTCAAAGATGCGTTTGATTGACGGTGCGGTAAACTCATTGACACCAAGCTCCTCTCGCACATGAGGGTCATCAATGAGATCATCGGGGATGTTAGGTCTAGGTGGAGGAAAAGCATGCTGATCCTCTTGAGCGCTGATTTGCATGCTGGCGAGTATGCTGGCTGAAAAGAGATACAGCGTGGTATTCTGGAGGCATGAAATAATCTTCATATTGCCCAGATAACTATTCTCAGCTCAAAAATGCAATCGAGGAATGACAGAGCTGCAATAAAAAGAGCTCTAAAAGAAAGGAAAAGAAGTTGGCACACTCTAAAATGTGGCTTATTTGACTGTTATGAGTTTGTTGTTGGGAGTCAATATTGATCATGTCGCTACTTTGCGCCAAGCGCGTTATTCAGGAATGTTGGATTCACCGAATGCTGAACCAAGCCCGCTTGAGGCAGCTGATGACGCGCTTGTAGGTGGAGCAGACTCTATAACGATTCACGTGCGTGGTGATCGTCGCCATATGCAAGAGCGGGACGCTTTCAAAATTAGGGACCAGATTAATCTGCCACTTAATTTTGAGATGGGGAATACTCCTGAGATGGTGGCGATGGTGTTAAGATTAAAACCAGATTTCGTTTGTCTAGTGCCTGAAACACGCGAAGAGGTGACGACTGAAGGGGGGTTGGATGTCGCAGGGTTATATGATTCGTTAGACAAAACAGTTTCTCAACTTCAGCAGGAGGGGATTAAGGTTAGCATGTTTATCGATCCAGATACTCACCAAGTAGAGGCATCATCTCGCATTGGGGCTGAAATGATAGAGCTTCATACAGGCTGCTTTGCCAATGCTGATGACGTGGACAGGAAACAAGAAACGAATCGGCTCAAGAATGCTGCTATTCTTGGGCATGAACATCAGTTGCAGGTGAATGCTGGCCATGGAATTAATCGGCAAAACTTATCTGAGTTGCTTACCGTGCCGCATCTTGCTGAATTAAACATTGGTCACACCTTAATTGCTCGTTCTCTAAGAGTGGGGCTTATCGAGGCAGTCAGAGAAATGCGCGAAGCAATGAAGGGCTATGCATTATGATATTTGGTATCGGGATTGACGTCGTTGAAGTGGAGCGAATAGAGAAATCTATCGCGGAGTTCGGGGAGCGTTTTGTTGAGCGGGTTTTCACCCAAGAGGAGCGTGCATACTGTGAGAGTCAGAAGCGGCCAGCCATTCACTACGCTGCAAGATTTGCGGCAAAAGAAGCGGTTGCAAAGGCGTTTGGTACCGGTATTGGTAAAGAACTTTCTTGGCTAGACATGGAGATAAGAAGGCGCGAAAGTGGTGAACCAGAGGTGTTTCTTACTGGTGCAGGCGAGCAATTTCGTAAGAACCACAACGTAAGCCAAATCAAAATTAGTCTTACTCATGCTCAACACTATGCAGCAGCGAATGCTGTGGCGTTGGGATAAGTATTTTTTGTTTTTACGATAAGCGCCATCTAGTTTAGATAATAGACTTCCTAAGGTCGAACTTGCTGAGCGTTATCCAGGGTCGGCATTTTATTTAAAACTATGAGCTCAACCAATCATTCTGAGAACGCAGCATCGGATGCTGATAGTTCTGTGAAGAAGCGCATGGTGTTCTATTTCAGTGGTTATGATCCTCGTGGTGCATCCCATTATCATAAAATCTACAGCGAGGAATCGGAAGCCCAGTGTGCTTTAAACGGATTGAATCTGACTGTAGGCAAGCGCCGTAGAGTTCACCGTTTGGCCCATGCCTGGAAGGTTTCTTGTAGTGAGACAGATACTGAAACAGACTATCAATTCCTCCGGTGGGATGACATTATTAGGGCTAATTGGCCCAGAAACGAATGGCAGTTACTAAGGGCGACTATCCCATCCTACTGGGCATTTTTGAAAGCGAATTGGATTTGGCGTCTTTGCAAAGTATCATGGACGTCGGCGTTGACTGCTGCATATCCAGTGATTTGCTTTGGTGGGGTTCTTTTTTTGAGTCTAGTGCTTGCTGTTGTTGTCTTTGTAATGTTAGCAGCTTGGAATTCTCATTGGTCGCTTAGTATTGTTTCAAGCCTTGTTGTTCTGGCGTTAGGAGTTATGGCAGGCCGTCGGCTGGATGATTACATGCACAGCTATTGGCAATTACGTACCCATTGTGCCATGCAGAAGTGGGCTTATGGAAATATAGAAGAGCTGGACCAGCGCATTGACGAATTTGCAGAGTATATTGCTAGTCAGATACGATCCAGTGAAGCGGATGAAGTGCTGATCGTAGGGCATAGCGCAGCAACAATACTGGGTGTTCCATTGGTGTTGGCGGTTGAAAATCTGCTTGCTGATACGTGTGCAGACGGGCCAGAAGTCGCTTTTGTGTCGCTGGCTAACTGTCTTCCCTTGGTGACTTTCCTCCCGGGAGCGGGTGAGCTAAGGAAGGACCTTGAATATTTGGCAGGATCGCCACTTGTTAAATGGTATGATTTTTCTGCGCGTAGAGATGGGGCGTGCGTCTCAGAGGGTGACCTCGTGACTATGGCAGGAATTAAACGTAAAGTAGCCGCTCCTGTATGGCCAAGGCGTGTTCCTGTTAGTCTTGTGAAAATGTTTTCTCCAGAAGCTTACAAATCTATTAAAAAAGATCTTTTTCGTGTTCATTTTCAATATATTATGGCCGCTGAGCAACTTACCGATTATGATTATTTTGCTATTACAGCTGGCCCATTGAAGTTGACTAGTCGTTATCCCGAGGTGCTCTAAACACAATAGCTTTTTTATTACTGATGGCCTACATTCCGCCTTTTCCCACTCCGCTTGAGCGAACTCAGAAACGTTCATTGTGGAAGCTTTTCAAGCGTGGTCGTAGATCTTGGTTGTCTACCTTATATGAAGGAAGCTATTCGGGTAGGCTATCTCGGGTTCGCTTACCTGGCGTGCAATTGTTTTTGGTTAAGATTCCAGAGCTGATCAAGGAGGTCTTGGTCGAGAGAAGTGAATCGTTCCCTAAGCATGAATTATCAGACACTGTTTTGAAACCTTTGCTCGGCAGTAGCATCTTCACCACGAATGGTCCTACTTGGGAGCGTCAGAGACGGATGCTAGATCCTGCTTTTGGACAAGCGAAACTCAAAGAGGTATTTACTCTAATGCGGGGAGGTTCTCAGGCGTTGTTGGATCGGTTGGATCAGCTAGATGAGGGAGAAACTGCTGACATCGAGCTCGAAATGACTCATGTTACCGCCGATATTATTCTGCGTACTATTCTTTCTGAGTCCTTAGAAAGTGAGGGGGCGCAGAAAATATTCAATGCGTTTAATAGATTTCAAGAAAAGGCAGCCTTAATGATTCAGATGCGATTTTTTCGCATTCCGC
>ERZ767285.85-NODE-85-length-41433-cov-5.025413_pt1 | contig 41433 bp, 41 predicted proteins | sample MGYA00374953_ERZ767285 | MGnify/ENA primary metagenome ERZ767285 (study PRJEB28947, sample SAMN06267186) | marine metagenome | isolation source: Columbia River Estuary | place: USA:Columbia River Estuary, USA | collected 2013-07-23 ...
GTCATCCGTGAAGGCAAAGACGAAAACTGGACTCGGTTCTCCATCCTCGTCGACCACGGCACTGACACCCGTGAGCGTATCTCTGCACTGACGGCTGAGAAGCAGTGGCCTATTCGCACACTTCATCGTCACAAATCAACCCTTGAGGATGTTTTTGTAGAACTAACCCGAAAGGATTAATTCAAGACAAAGAGCGAGGTATTATTTACTTACAGGATTCTAGCCAAGCTCATCGACTCTAATCGATTGATCAAATCATTTGGCAGGCACCCACGCCTTGAGGCGTCCATTTCGACTCTGATTAATACACAGACACCATCGTCGAAAACCTCGAGAGCAACAATCATGCGCATGCAGTCTCGTTGAAAGTCCCATTCGCTATCATTCTCCAACGGCTCCCAACCATCCTCAATCATAGGTGTTAGGATCTGCTCACGGCTGACACCACCTAGACCCCACCACTTGGATTCATAGTCGTCACATTGCCGCATACTATTGATTAAATAAATATCACTTGCACCCATCGCCGACTTGACCTTCGCAGCCCATCCTAGGCTATACCTCCACCTCGCCCACGCCCGTATGCGCGGTTGCAGCCTCTCCGCAAAAACCAGTTTTGCACTCGCCTCTCTGCAGGCAAAGCCCTCAGGTATAGGTCGCTGGGGTTGCATCGTTGTTGCCACTTGTTGATATGGAGCTGTGCCCATTGTTCCGTGGTAGATGAAGCTCTGTTCATTGACCGTCATCGCTTGACCTGAATAGACACAACCCTTCCAAAGGGCACCACCACCCCTCTTAAATCTGTTAGGGTGATCGTGCATCAATAACGCCTCGGCTTTGCCATAATGGTATTGCTGTTTGAAATACCGCCACAAGGTTGCTCGTCTGCGATGCCATACAAAAGCAGCCGCAGAGAAACCCATACGATAACCCGCTTCTTCTAAGCGCCAGCAAAAATCAACGTCATCACCAGCGATCCAATACCGATCTCTAAAACCACCAACCGCATCGAACACCTTTTTCCTGACGGCCAGATTGCATCCCGGCAAATGCTCGGCCTCGTCATCGCTAAACAAAACATGCGAAGGGGCTCCCGGAGCAGAAGCCACGACGATCTCATCGATGACACTTGCCCCACCATCGCGCGACACCTTCGGAGACGGCGGCAAATTAGGACCGCCACAAGCATCCCAGCCTTTACTCTCAAACGCGTGAGCAAGCCATCGTAACCAGTGGCTGTCGGGTTCACAATCATCATCGGTATAAGCAATGATTTCGCCATGCGCTTGCTTCGCCCCAAGGTTCCTAGCCGCGCTCAAACCAACGTGTTCTGAATGAATGACGCGCACACCTTCAAATCTTTGGATCAACTCCAGCGTATTATCTGTCGAACCATCATCTACTACCAACACCTCATAGCTTGGGTAATCCAAGTCACTAAGCGCCTCTAGGCATGACACAATGCGTTCAGCACCATTGTGAGTGCACACAATCACAGAGAACGCAGGGGCTTCGGCAAGCTCAATACCATCATCAGGCGAGTCGATGCCGAGAAGCTTTTGGCGCAAAGGCGTCAGAGCTGGCTTTGCCACACCGTGTCGATCATACAAACCAAAGCTCCAATCATCAATGGCTGACCCTCCGCGAGACCAATGATCACTCCAAGCATAAACAGTGAGCCCAGCCACACCGACACGCAATGACTCATCAACATACCACAGAAGCGTCTCACTCTGTATCTCCAAACTCGCACGATAAGTATCGAAACCAAACTCACTGAGTAAGACAGGGCGATCTCCGGCAACATTGTGCAAGCGTGGCAAATAGCTGGCAAAATCCTCTCGGCTTTCGAGATAAACATTCATCGCTGTAAAATCAGCATTATCCGGCTCCTCGTATTCGGTGGTTGGATAATTAGCATAAGCAAAGAGGAGCTGAGGACAAATACTGCGACCGAGAGAAATGAGCCCCTCCAGCGCCTGCTTCACTTGAGTCACCCCCATCCATCTCACCATGTCGCTTGGAATCTCGTTGGCTACAAATACTCCAGCTACAGCAGGATGATTCCCCCATGATTCTAAACTCTCTGCCATCAACACTTCTGCTGCTGCATAAACGGTCCCATTAGAAATAAAGTCTCGATGGTAATCCCAGCTCAAACCAACAAACACCCATAATCCAGCTTCCTGTGCCGCATTCAGCAGGTCTTTTTCTGGAGCCTCGTAAACACGCAGGGCATTGAAGCCCGCATCGGCGATAAGGGCCATCTGCTGATGATGATTTGTCAGCACCTCGGGTGTCGGGTCAGGAAATGGCCCATAGGTAACCATTTTCAGAAACACGCGCTTCTTGCCTGCACGGAAAAACTTCCCGTCCACTTGCAAACGTAACTTCTCACCCGATGGCACAGTGCATTCTATATCGACTTACTCGAGACTTGAAACTGAAAACTTCCCAAGTGAGACTCTGCCCGTGCTCAAGACCACTGATTTCGACTACACACTTCCCGAGGAGCTCATCGCGAGCCGCCCTCTTTTAGATCGCACCGCATCTCGCATGATGGTAATTCATCGGGGTACCGGCCTGATCGAACATCGCAAGTTTACTGATTTCCCCAGTTACCTCGATCCAAAAGATCTCCTCGTCCTCAATGACACCAAGGTCACCCCTGCGCGGTTTTTCTCCAACGATAGCAACATCGAAATCGTCTGTACAAATAAACTAAGCGAACTTGAATGGGAGTGCCTCGTCCGCCCAGGAAAGAAAATGAAACCTGGTCGCACCGTAGAAATCGGAGAAGCAACCGGCACTGTTCAGTCTATTCTTGATAACGGCAATCGAGTCATCCTCTGGAATCAGCCTGTTGACGAAGAAACCCACGGTCGGCTCGCCCTGCCTCATTACATGAATCGCGAGAGTGATCCTGATGACCGTGATCGCTATCAAACAACTTTTGCACGCGAAGAAGGTGCAATTGCCGCGCCCACCGCTGGACTACATTTCACACCTGAAATCCTAGCCAAGATTAAGCACACTTTTCTCACCTTGCATGTAGGCGTTGGAACCTTCCGCCCCGTTAAGGCAGAATTCATCGAGGATCACGATATGCACTCTGAGCGCTATCATATCAGCGCGCAAGCAGCAGAACTGATCAGCAACACCAAGGCATCTGGAGGTCGCATCGTCGCCACAGGAACCACCGTCACACGTGTCTTAGAAAGTCTGGCTCAGAAAGTTTACCAAGAACCAGCGTCGCACTTTTCCATCTCAGCGATCTCGGGAGAAACTGACATCTTCATCAATCCCCCCCACCCCTTCAAAGCGGTTGATACCTTGCTCACTAATTTCCACCTTCCCCAGTCCACACTCATTATGCTTGTATCCGCCTTCGCCAATCGAGAGCTGATACTCGAAGCCTATGCCAAAGCTGTAGAAGAACGCTACCGCTTTTTCTCTTATGGAGATTGCATGTTGATTGTGTGAACCGCCTTCAAATAGATCAAGCTGTGGTAAAATTCGCGAGAATTATAAATCCACTTGCAATCTGAACGACAGGCATTAAGAAACCTGCGCTGTCAGGGCTGTGGAGTGTCGGCAGATGAATCTGGTCAGGACCGAAAGGTAGCAGCCACAGTTTGTCCGTCATTGCCGCAGTTCCTGGCAGTATTTTTTTGCTCTTTTTTATACTGCCGACAGAGTATTCGCTTGGAAGTTTGACCCAATCAGTGCTTAACGAGTCCATGGCCAATGACGAAACCCGCTCTGCTCTCAGAGCCCTCTTGCTTAAAAAATCAGTACGCACTGGTGAATTCACCCTCGCCTCCGGCAAAACATCCGATCTCTATATCGATTGTAGAGTCACTGCCATGGACCCGCACGGAGCTAACCTTATCGGCAAACTCGGCTGGGAAACAGTAAAACAAGAAATCGCCAACCGCGGCGTTGACGTGCAAGCCATCGGAGGCATGACTCTTGGAGCAGATCCTATTTCTTTAGCTGTCGGCATGACCTCAGCATCCGATGAGAAGCCGTTGCAGGTCTTTACAGTCCGCAAGGAACCCAAAGGACATGGCAAAGGCAAACAAATCGAAGGCAACTTTTCAGAAGGAGACACCATCGTCATCGTAGATGACGTCATCACCACAGGAGGATCAACCATCAAAGCGATGGACGTGATCGAAGCCGCGGGTGGCAAAATCGCCTTCGCCCTTGTCCTAGTTGATCGTGAAGAAGGTGGGCGCGAAGCTATCGAAGCACGAGGCGTTCCCGTAGTGCCCCTATTCTCACGCTCAACCCTGCTCGACTAATATCTCCCAACAGCACCTGTCGTGCGCATAGAAATAATCAACACAGGCAGCGAGTTACTGCTTGGCACTACCCTCAACACCCACGGTGCGTGGATGGGTATGGAACTGTTTAAACTCGGCTTACGGGTTCAAAGGCAGATCACCGTTCCTGACGGTGAAGCCATCAACAGCGCGATGGAGGAGTCCATGAGGCGCAGTGATGTCGTCATCGTCACTGGCGGCTTAGGCCCAACCAGTGATGACATTACCCGTGAAGCTGCAGCGGAGGTACTCGGAGTTGAGCTCATCACCGACGAAGCCGCACTGCGATCAATTGAAGCCTTCTTTGCAGACCGCAATCGCGAGATGGCTGAGGACAATAAAAAGCAGGCACTAAATCCTGTTGGCGGTGATATTTTACCGAACCCCAACGGAACAGCCCCCGGAATTTACACCCCGCCACGCATGAGTGGCGATCGCCTATGCGCCCTATTTCTGTTGCCAGGTCCGCCAAGCGAAATGAGACCCATGTTTAAGAACGAGGTTGAGCCAAGACTCCGATCCCTGGCGGGCACAAACGACGATCATCACGTTCGGGTGCTACGATTTACTGGCGTCGGCGAGAGCGACTTCCACGCCAAGCTAGACCAAGAGCTGATGACAATACCCAATCTCGAAGTAGGATATTGTGCTCGCACTCGCGAGGTCGACCTAAGGTTAATCGGAGCCGAAAAAAGCATCGATCAAGCCAGCCAACTCGCCCTCAAAACCTTCCCGGATATGTGCTTCAGCCAAAACGGCGAATCACTAGAAGAAATCGTCGTTCAGCTTCTTCAGCAACAGGGCAAAACAATCAGTATTGCAGAAAGCTGCACGGGTGGCCTTATCGCCAACCGCATCACCAATATTGCTGGAGCATCAGAGGTATTCACCCACGGCTTTGTCAGCTATTCCAACGCTGCTAAGCAACAGCTCTTAAACGTGAATGCCGCTACACTCGAACAACACGGTGCGGTAAGCGAAGCCACAGCTATCGAGATGGCTGTGGGTGCACTCGCCGAGGCGAAAGCCGATATTGCAATCTCAGTCACAGGAATCGCAGGACCAGGCGGCGGCACCGATGAAAAGCCTGTCGGCACAGTTTGGATTGGCATTGCCACAGCAAACAACAGCATGGCACTAAAAAAGTTCACCCCCTACGGGCGAGAGATCTTTAAACAGGCCACCAGCCAAGATGCGCTTAATCTTGCCAGACGATCTCTGGAACAAGGCAGGGACTAGCCCTCTTGAGACTCAGGGCTTTTTCTCAAATAGATCAGATAGTAAACAAGGCCAAAGAGAACACTCCCGCCCGTAAGGTTACCGAGGATTACCGGTATCATATTCCGCACTAATCCAGCGCCATTGATCTCAGCATGAAGGCTAGCTGCTGAGGGGTCCACGGACATCAAGAACATTCCCATCGGGATGAAATACATATTGGCTACACAATGCTCAAACCCTGCGGCAACGAATGCCGAAATGGGAAAAACAATCGCGACTACTTTATCAAAAACACTTCGCCCAGCAATCGCCATCCAGATAGCCAGACAAACGAGAAGATTGCACAGAACTGCTCTAAAAAAAGCCTGCCAGAATGGCAACGCGCACTTGGCTGCTGCTATCTTGATATACTCATCCTTGATCGCCCCGTCGTTCATCTCCCAATGGCCGGACTTAAATACGAGATATGCCAAGCCAATAGCGCCGGCGAAGTTTGATACAAAAACAACCAACCAATTCCGCAGTAAGTTCGCAGTGGATACTTTACGATCCGCCCACGCCATCACGATCAGATTGTTTCCAGTGAACAGCTCGGCCCCAGCAATCACCACAAGGATTAAGCCCAGAGAAAATGCCACGCCCCCAAGCACTTGCGAGAGAGCAAATCCTAAACTCTGGTCTGACTTAATCAGCACAAAATAAAGAGCACCTAAACCAATAAAGGCGCCTGCCAAAATACCAAGCACGGCCATCGACAACATTGGAAGCCGAGCCTTAGTGACACCCGTTGTCTCTACCCGCTTAGCGATCTCTTTAGGCTGATAGACATCAAAATCAAAAACTTTAGCCATGATCGTTCACCTTATATAGCTGAGGCGTGCAGGTCAATATCACAGATTGAGCAATGACCGACGAGCCTACATAACTACAACCCTAACAACTCAAACAATCCGACTATCAAGATTAAATACCTGCCCAGATGTATGTGGCATATGCTGGTGCAAGTAGGTGATGAAATCTGCTACAGCTTCAGGGGTATTATATCGACCTAATACATGTCGACCTAATACATCCTGCTTAATCTGATCGCTCAAAGCGGCCGTCATTTTGGTATCCATAAATCCTGGGATAACGGCATTCACCCGGACATTGCGTCGACCAAGCTCCTGAGCCATCGATTTCATCATCCCCAATAACGCTGACTTTGCAGCACTGTAATTGGCTTGCCCCACAGGTGGATGAAGTGCTGAGAAGCTAGATATAAAAAGAATGTGTCCACTACGCCGTTTGGCCATCGCCCGTGACACCTCGCGCGCGCACAAAAAAGCACCCTTCAAATTCACATCAATCACGCGCGACCAATCTTCTTCGGTCATTTTTGCAATCGTCTTGTCGATGGCTATACCCGCATTGCAGACCAGCAGATCAACGTCATCAGCAGACTCAAAAAAACCCTTAACAGAACTAGGCGAACTGACATCAAGCTCCTCTTTACCAGGAGCCAGAACATCGCCATCATTGCCACTTAAGCTAAACGCAATAGCTTTACCCAAGCCACCCGCTGCACCTGTGACAACAGCCTTCATTACACCAGCATCAGTGCTGGATTCTCGATAAGCTTCTTCACCTCATTGAGGAATCTTGCGCCCACAGCTCCATCGACAACACGGTGGTCACAGCTTAAGCCAACATTCATCCGCATACCGGGAACAATCTGACCGTCTTTAACAACGGGCTTTTCAACAATAGCGCCAACGCTCAGAATCGCAGCTTGCGGCGGATTGATAATCGCATCGAAACTTTCAATACCCCATGCGCCCAGATTGGATACCGTTACCGTTCCTCCATCAAACTCGTTAGGCAGCAACTTTTTATCGCGGGCTCGCACGGCAAGGTCTTTTACTTCTTGAGAGATTTGCAGCATCGACTTAGTAGCAGCGTCTTTGATAACAGGTGTTACTAGACCGTCATCCACAGCCACTGCGATAGAGATCCCTACCTTGGCAAATTGAACAATGCTATCACCGTTGAAAGAGGCATTAATCTCTGGCACTGCCTGAGCTGCATTGATCACAGACTTCAATATAAAATCATTGATGCTGTATTTATTTCCGTGTGTTTGCTCAGCTTGAGCATTGACCTGCCTACGCAGAGTCATCAGCGACGCAGTGTCACACTCAACATGAAGGTAGAAATGAGGAATTGTGGTCTTCGATGTTAACAAGCGATCAGCAATAATACTACGCATGGAGCTCAACTGAATCGTTTGATCTTCGGCCGCTACAACCGGGTTGATGGCCACAGCAGGCGCAGGAGCAGGCCTTGGAGCTACAGGTGCGGGAGCGGCGGAAGGAGTGGCTTGAACTACTTGAGCTTTTGCCGAAGCTGCAAGTGCAGATGCTGCATTTGCCAAAGGTGATGATCCAGCGGATCCACCAGCAGCAGCTTCCACATCAGCTTTAACGATTCTTCCTCCAGGACCTGACCCTTGTAGTGTTGCAATATTCACACCCTTGGACTCAGCAATCTTTTTCGCTAGGGGGGACGCTTTGACTCGTTCACCTGCACCTGCTTCAAAAGCTGGGGGTGCTGCGGCAGCAGGAGCTGACGCTGGCGCAGGAGCACTGGCCACGGGAGCCTCAGCGAAAGGTTGGATATCAGGTGCACTGACAGCCACTGGTGCAGATCCTGGCGCAGGCGCTTCTTCGCCATCTTCGAGTAACACGCCTAAAGCTGAACCGACCGCAGCCTTCTGTCCTTCTTGAACAAGAATCTCTGAGAGAGTGCCTTCATCGAATGCCTCCATCTCCATGGTTGCCTTGTCTGTTTCGACTTCAGCAATGACATCACCAATTTCGATAGCATCACCTACTTTTTTGTTCCACTTCACTAAGGTACCTTCCGTCATCGTGTCGGAAAGCTTGGGCATTTCAATATTGGTCGGCATAAGTTAAATAAGTTAATCAAGCTGTGTGCAGAGGCACTATTCTTAGAAACAGGGCTTGGGCGCAAGCTGATTATATCAAAATTCGCGACTGTTCCCCAATCCACCCACTGATAAACCTACTCGGTGAGTATCAAAAGATGCACAAACAATGAAAAGGCCATGACTGTAAAGTCATAGCCTTGAGTAATTTATGTCGGCGAATGCTTAATCACTTATAGCCAACTCTTTCATTGTTGGAACTAATCCGATGTGAGGTTCGCCTGAGGCCTGCGCAGAAGCGCGAGCCTCTGCTTTCGCAGTCGAATCGCATGGTAGTAAACTACAGCATGATGCCAGCCCTAGTGAGCTGAGGCTTAAAGCCAATAAACGTAAGGTGATTTTCATAACAGCCTTCACTTTATAAAAAACGACCACGCAACGCAACAAAAAACTAAAAAGCTCGTTGCCAAGTAAATCGTCAAGCCTAAGCGATAGTCAACACCTGCTCGATGATACGGCGCGGGTTAGGTAGTTGCTCATCCTCTACGTATGGAGAATAAATCGCAGGGGCATCAAGCGCACAGACACGCTTCACTGGAGCATCAAGATAATCAAAAGCATGCTCTTGAATCAAAGTAGCCACCGTGGCACTTACTCCTGAAAATGGCTTACTCTCGTCTACCAATACCACACGATTTGTCTTCATCACGGTATCCAGAATTGCCTGCTGATCAAGCGGACGAATCGAGCGAAGATCGAGAACCTCACAATTAATTCCGTGCTCGGACTGTAATGTTTCAGCAGCCTCCAAGGATCGGATCACACTGCGACCATGCGCAATGATAGATATGTCAGTGCCTTCACGTTTGATGTCGGCTTTACCGAGAGGAACCAGGTGATCACCCTCTGATGGATCAGGAACTGGACCCGACGTTCCATAAAGCAAGGTATTCTCCATGATATAAACCGGATCATTGTCCCTGATGGCTGTCTTCATCAGACCCTTTGCATCGGCTGGTGTTGCTGGAGAACAAACCTTCAAGCCTGGAAATGCCGCGAATAACCCTTCAGGGCAATGCGAGTGAGTTGCCCCCACCGCTGTTCCGCCGTTAGCGGGACCACGCATCACAATCGGCACGTTACATAAGCCGCCTGACATGTAGCGCACGCACGCTGCGTTGTTGACAAGTTGATCGAAAGCTACTGAGTGAAAACTCCAGAACATCAGCTCCATTACGGGGCGAACCCCCAACATCGATGCTCCAATGCCCATACCAATAAAGCCAGCCTCTGAAATTGGGGTATCAACAATGCGTTTGCTGCCCCACTTATCCCAAAGTCCTTCAGTTACCTTGTAGGCACCATTGTATTGGGCGACTTCCTCACCCATGACAACGACTTTCTCATCGCGAGCAAGTTCTTCATCAAGGGCTTCGCGTATTGCGTGGCGGTAGAGTATTTCTCTCATAAAAAATTAGTGTTAGACGTTATTTAATAGGTTTAAAATCAGTCGTTAAAAAAATGTCTTCCGGTGTTACCGGCTTCGGTATTGTTATCTGTCTCCCAATACACATCATCAAAAATAGACTCTACCGTTGGAGGAGGTGACTGCTCAGCAAATACTGCTGACTGATCAGCTTCAGCCTTGGCTTCTTTGTCAATCGCATCAGCCTCAACATCGGTCAACACACCTTCCTCGATCAAACGACGGCGCCAAAGGCGAATCGGATCGTGGTAAGTCTTGTAGTTTTCGATTTCCTCAGGTGTGCGGTATTTCTTCGCATTGGCGTCTGCTACTGAGTGACCGTAGTAACGATAGGTTGCTATCTCGAGAACAGTCGGCTTCGACTCCTTGCGCGCACGCTCCATTGCAATGTGCGTTTTCGCACGAACTTCATAAAGATCTTCACCATTCACCAAGTCCCAGTCCATATCATATGCCTCCGCTCTCTGAGCTAAGCAGTTTTTATAGGAGCTTGAGCGGCTTTGGCTTGTGCCCATCGAATAACCGTTGTTCTCAATGATATAGATGACTGGCAACTCAAACAACGCAGCTAGATTGAGTGACTCATGAAACACGCCTTGGTTGATAGCGCCATCACCGAGGTAGCAGAGACAACAGCCTTCCAACTCCTGATACTTGACACCATATGCTAGACCTAAGCCGAGTGGTGTTTGGCCAGCAACAATACCGTGACCGCCCCAAAAGTTCTTTGATGGATCAAACAAGTGCATCGACCCACCCTTACCTTTGGCAGCTCCAGTAGCTTTACCATATAGCTCAGCCATGCAGCTATTCATGTCCATCCCCATCGACAGCGCATGTCCATGACAGCGGTATGCGGTAATAGCGTGATCGTTTTCCTCGCAAAGCCCTAGCGTTCCTGCAGCCACAGACTCTTGACCGATGTAGAGGTGTAAAAAGCCGCCCATCGCACCTTTGTTATAGAACTTCAAGGCTGTCTGTTCAAAACGACGGATGCGAGACATGCCCCGAAAAAACTCAATCTTGTCTTCAGGCGTTAAGTCCTGGTTGATCTTGGATTCGGAAAAGTCGAGTGAAGTAGGCGTATTCTCAATCATGAAATTATAGAGATGATGTGGAAGTTGCAGTAATGACTGAGCGCATATGGTTCAAGCCAAAACATCAACTCAATCGTGCAGCGATAACCGCGCAGCAACTACTGGCACGCTAATCATCGATGCTACTTTTGACCAGAACAATTCAGAATGATGACAGATCAACCGCCCAGAAGCCTTCAGGAATTTAACATTCTGAGCGCATCTCTGATAAGATCTTCGGTGCTTGCAGCTGCCTTAAGCTTGGCCACAGCAGCGACCGCTTTTTTCGCATCTGCTTGCTTGTAGCCGAGGCCAATGAGAGCTGACTCAGCATCGATCGATGCACTTGGGGCTGCATCACCTGCTGCCGCCTGCCATGCCTCGGCAACACCCACCTTGTCTTTGAGTTCGAGAATAATACGCTCCGCCGTCTTCTTCCCCAAACCTTTGATCTGGGAGAGCGCCGCTGCATCGCCATTAACAACACACGACTTAAAGTGATCTACCGGCATACCACTGAGCACAGACATTCCAATCGACGGGCCAATACCACTGACACGCTCAATCAATAATAAAAACAAATCACGCTCAGCGTCTGTAGCAAAACCATAAAGCGTGTGCGCTGTCTCACGGATGTGCAGATGGGTACGCAGCTCCACCTCCTTGCCCTCCACAGGGTTGATCAAATCATAAGTGCTCAGCGAAACACTGACCAGGTAACCCAGCCCATTCACATCAATCACCAGCCTACCAGGCAGGGCCTCTAACACTTTACCACGAAGTCGAGCAATCATTACTACGGTAACACCTAACTTGTTGCACAGACTGGACTGGAGCCAAAGAAAGCACGCATGGAGGCACAATCGTCTCCTACACAGTTTACGCAGCAGGGCCGAATTTCACTCTTACAATCGTTACCCAAATGCTCCGCAACTAAGCGGACACAGAGATCAATAAACCGCTCTTCTAGGTTAAAGCAGTCAACCCGCGCAAAGTGATCCACCACTTTTTCAGCTTCCTCACGAAACTCGATGTCAATTTCATCAAGAGTTTCAATGTGATCTGTAGTGAAAGCGATCGGCACAATGAGAATGGCCTTCTCCTTGGTTGCGTGAATGACATCAGGAGTACTGGGAGACAGCCATTTGGTCTTCTTCGGGCCGACCTTACTCTGCCAGGATAAAGCGTGAGCATGATTGGTCATTCCCCGCTTCTTGAGTGCATCTTCAACCCGAGTGATGGTACCTTCGATTTCTTCATTGTACTTATCACCCTTTTCAAGGCAGTATGCTTCCGGAAGGCTGTGTGCGGAATAGATGATGCGAATTTCCTCATCTTCCAAGCTATTCTCTTTTTTAAACTCTTCGAACTTTCGTTCGATCAATTCAGCCCAAAGCTCCGTGTAGTCATCACGGTCCCACCAGCGGTCAATTACCGACAGATTGGGGCTGTATTCTTCACCATTAAGCCACCGGTATGCATCACACAGGCTGGAACCACTAGTTGAACAACTGTGTTGTGGGTAATGGGAGAATAAAACGACCCGTTCTGCATGCTTGAATTTTTCCAACATCTCTCCCGTACGTGGGACAGCATAGCGAAATCCGGGCACACAAGCGTGGGGGGCAGATTCTGGATACTGCGCGTCTAGCTTACCAGCAATCGCTTCCCCCTGCCCTTCCATGAGTTTTCGAGTCGGTGAGTATTGTCCAAGCTCCTCATATCTTTCTTGGATAAAAGGGGTTCGCCTCCATGCAATAAACCTACCAAGTATTTTTTGAGCTGGAAGCTTGAGCAATTCACGATCCTGAAAAAGCTCCTTCATATAAGGGTGCACCTCCTCAGGAGATTCTGGCCCACCCATATTGAGCAATATTACAGCAGTTTTTACATGTTTTTCTTCCATAGATTTTACAGTTTTTATATGAACCTTGGTTTTTCATTAGCCTAATTTTAGGCAGTAAGCAAAGGGAACCTGCTCAAATCTGAAATTATGTAGCCAACAGCCATGAACAACAGATCAAGAGGCTAGTAGAACACATCATTAATATTTCAGGGCTAATTGCCAAATTTAATAAGGGTCATAGTGATTGCGAGGGCCCCAGAGATAAAAAAGACGATAAATGAACCTATCGAGTAGAATCGGTAGCGTGATGTTAGCTCATCCTGACCGTAGCATGAGACGATGAAAGGATACTTATTGCTGAACGGTTTGAGCAGGAAATGGTGCTGGGTCGGTTCATAATAGTCGCCCACCATCTTCTGGGCATTGGCCTTGGCAGCTTCACGGGCTTTATTCCATTCATCTATGTCAATTTCGCCATCGCCATCGGCGTCAAACTGGCGCAACAGCTCTTGCTGGTTTTGCTTTAAACTATTGAGCTGCGCTTGGATGCTCTCCTTGGTGACCTTGTCGCGTGAAGGACCCTGTTCTGTTTCGAATTGGCCAAGGCAATAGATCTCTTCATTTTCGTCAATTCGGAACTCCGTACACCTATACCGATCGTGCTGCCAGGTCTCGATTGTTTTTGGCTTCAGCTTGGCTTCGCTGGGGTCGATGGCACAGACACCTGAGCCATCGTCAACGTAAAAACTATTATCGCTGCGGTCTTCTATGATGGTCTTCCAGCTGTCTCTTGATCCACTGCGCCCTCGCTCCTCAACCTTGTAGTCATACCAGACACAATCCTGGGATTTTCCCGGCGAACGCAATGGCTTACCACCAATTGACCTGGCTTTGCCCTGCAGTTCAACAAAACCCTGGCTGACACTGCGAATCTTTGAGGTAGGCGTATCCTGCATGATGCGCCCATGCCTGATGAAGTGGAAACCGAAAGGGATTGATCCCAGTAGAAGGACGATTGATGCGATGTGGTATAAATCAAATGTGCCTGGTTCAAGATCGACCAGGAATGCCCGCATGCCATCCATCATCGATTCAATCATAGAAACCATTTATTGTAACTGGTTGAAGATCTGACTCTTTAAACCGGAGATATTTCAGCTCTACGAAATTGAATGCTCTGGCAACGAGCATATCGGGGAACTGTTGAATGCGCGTGTTATTAAGGCGCACAGACTCGTTATAAATTTCTCGTCGGTCAGCAATGGTATCCTCAAGCACGCTAATTCGCTCCTGTAGCGCAAGAAAATTCTCGTTTGCTTTAAGCTCTGGGTAGGCCTCAACTTTGATGAACAGATTCTGCAAAGATTGGCGCATCTCTGTTTCCGCGTGACCAAGTCCCGAAATGTCGCGTCCCTCTCTGGCGCCCTCCACATGTGAGCGGGCCTCAGTAACCGCCAGCAGGAGATTATGCTCGTGTTTCATATACCCTTTACAGATCTCAACAAGTTGGGGCAGTTCGGTGTGCCTTTGCTTAAGTAGGACATCGATGTTTGCGAAAGCTCGCTTAACGTTGTTTTTCAGTCGGATCAGGCCATTGTAAATAATGATGATGTAACTGATGGCGATAACGACGGCACCACCTGCGATAAATTCTGCAATACTCATATGGGGCTCCTCCTGAAATTCAATTTTTCCAATTTCGACTTTTGTTGCCAATCGGGCTCCAGTCAATTCGAATCACCATTTTGCCAAAAATTCCTCTACCGCCTTATTTAATGCGAGTTTGTGGCATCTGATCCGTTTTTCGAGCTCCAGCGAGCTCGGTGTCTCAAAGGTGTAGGAGACCTGCGTTCCCATGTTTGCCATGTAAATCGCCTCTGGCCAATCCTCTGGAAAGTCAGCTTCCGGCTCGTGGAAAATCCATCCCGGCTCGCGCACGGCATGATCATCAATCAACTCGCTCGGTTCAGGGGCAATCTCATCAGCAGCTGCCTTCAGAATAGCATCTGCCACACTAGAAAATTCACACTTCTGAATTTCATAGAGATAAAAGCCCGTGCTCTCCCAATCTTCATGCAGTGATAAAAACACATCGGGCACGGGCTGTTTTTCCAGCCAACGGACATGTCCGGCTACCTCGGCACTGGAGCGACGTAGATAGTCTCTATTTAAGTCCAGCCCCTGCTTATTTTCCCGGCTAGCCATACTTACCCCCGTCGGATTCATCAACGGACAAAGCATCCATTCAATTTCAGTCTCAAACAAACCATCCTCGAGTAGCTCTTTGAGAGCTAATGGCCCTGCAGGCTCATCACCATGCATACCTGATGATACGTATACTCTTGGTGCTCCCTCAAAACGCCTGACAAAAGCAGGAATTTCATGTCCATCAACCTCAGCAAGCACCTCACGAGAAAATCCCGACTCACGGGCAACACTAGCGAAGCCTTTTAGATATTCCTCTACATCGATTTGCACAGCAGAACCATAATACACACACTTGAAACTTGAAACTTGAAACTTCAGCTATCACATTCCGCCCCATGAACGTTCTCGTCGTCGGAGGCGCAGGTTACATTGGTAGCCACTGCGTCAGACAACTCCAAGCCGCTGGTCATACTCCCTATGTACTCGATAACCTGGTCTACGGACACCGTGCCGCTGTTGCCAATGACATCCCCTTCTTCGATCAAGACCTAGGCAACCGCGACGCCGTTGCTAAAATCCTCGTGGAAAACAAGATCGAGGTCGTCATGCACTTCGCCGCCTTCATCAATGTCGGCGAATCGGTCAACGTGCCGCTCAAGTATTATGAGAACAACGTCGGCAACACCATCCAACTGCTTCTTGCCATGACCGACGCCGGGGTGAAAAAATTCGTTTTCTCATCTACCTGCGCTACCTACGGCGAGCCCGACACCCTTCCACTAGTCGAAGACCTCCCCCAAGCACCGATCAACCCATACGGGGCCACCAAGCTACACGTCGAACACATCCTACAGGATCTCGCTCGCTCGGGTGAAATCTCCTCCGCCGTCTTTCGTTACTTTAATGCCTCCGGCGCGGCGGCAGACGGAACCATTGGCGAAGACCACAGCCCCGAATCACACCTCATCCCCTTGGCCATCTTTGCTGCCACTGGACAGCGAGGCGCCCTCAAAATATTCGGCACTGACTACCCGACACCCGATGGCACCTGCCTGCGTGACTACATCCACGTGGATGATCTCTCACGTGCTCACATTGCTGTGTTTGACCGCTTAGATGAACCGAACACTTTTGTTCACTACAATCTCGGCACCGGCAAACCGACCTCCGTTCGCGAGATCCTTGATGCCGTAGAGCGTGTTACAGGTCTAACCGTCCCCGCAGAAGAAGATGTGCGCCGCCCTGGAGATCCCCCATCGCTCTACGCAGACAACACCAAAGCTCGCACTGAGCTAGGCTGGAATCCTGAGCACATGGATATCGAATCTACCATTGCGAGTGCCTGGAAATGGCATCAATCACACCCAGAAGGTTACCAGCAAAAGTAAGTCGACTTTGCCAACCAGAAACACACTCAGAGCATATTCAGATATGCTGTCGACAAGTTAACATCTTATTTCTACCATTTCATCATGCCCAACGATCTTCACTACTGCCAGGACTACTTCTCCTACAAGCGCCGTAAATCACGCGAAATCATGGTGGGCAATGTTGGCGTTGGCGGAGACAACCCAATACGGGTGCAGTCGATGATCACCTCCGACACCCGCGACACCGAGGCATGCGTGAAACAAGTGCTCGATCTCGCCGAGGCGGGATGTGAAATCGTCAGGATTACCGCCCAGACTAAGAAATATGCGGCCAATCTCGAGAACATTCGCGACGGCGTGCGCGCTGCGGGATGTGACGTACCGCTGGTAGCAGACATCCACTTCAAACCCGATGCCGCTTTTGAAGCCGCCAAATGGGTAGAGAAAATCCGGGTCAATCCCGGCAACTACGCCGACAAGAAAAAATTCGAAATCCGCGAATATTCTGATGAGCAGTATGCTGACGAGCTGGAGAGAATTCGTGAAGACTTCGCTCCGCTTGTTGAGCTCTGCAAGGAATTAGGACGCGCCATGCGCATCGGCACCAACCACGGCTCTCTATCAGACAGGATCATGAATCGCTACGGCGACACCCCACTCGGCATGGTAGAGAGCGCGCTCGAATTCGCCCGCATTGCCCGTGACCACAATTATCACAATTTCTGCTTCTCAATGAAGGCCTCCAATCCGAAGGTCATGATCGAAGCATACCGCCTGCTGGTGGCGCGCCTCGACCAAGAGGGTGCTGACTGGAACTACCCCATCCACCTCGGGGTTACCGAAGCTGGCGATGGCGAAGACGGGCGCATCAAGTCCGCTATCGGTATTGGCTCACTATTAGCTGACGGCGTAGGTGACACCATCCGTGTGTCACTTACTGAAGACGCAGTGCATGAGATCCCCGTTGCTCAAGCACTCGTGGCAAGCATCCAGAACTCACACCTCAGCAATGACCCCGAAGGCGCTCAGCGAGGCACACTTTCCTACAATCCATTCTCCTACGAACGCCGTCATGCCCAGGAGCTAGAAGTCAACGGCCACAAGCTTGGTGCCAGCAATACCATTCGCGTGTTCACCTCACGCCAAAAATGGGATGCCCTCGCGCACAAAATTGACAAACTAGGAGACTTTACTCCTGAAGTGGTTGCTGAAGATGCTAAGCTCATCGAACTCGACCCATGGGATACCGCGTCCATCCAGGAAATAAATGCTATTCAAGAGCCCCAACTGGTCACCGTCAAAGATGGTTGCCACCCTGAAACCGACGGCGCTGCGGTCATCCACGCCTTCCGCCTACTCGCCTCAAAGCTCTCTGCTCATCACCCCATTCTGCTTAAGGACACTCTGGATCCTAGCAATGACCCAGACAAAGACTTCCTCGACACCTTATTGATTGCATCTCGCAACATCGGTTCCCTTCTCTGTGATGGCATTGGAGATGCCATCCTCATTCAAGGAGAGCAAGCCCCCGGCCAATCACTACGACTCGCCTACAACATCCTTCAAGCTGCCGGCTCGCGTATCTTCAAAACCGACTACGTCGCCTGCCCATCCTGTGGACGAACACTCTTCAACCTCCAGGACACCACTCAAAAAATCCGAGCAGCGACCGGCCACCTCAAAGGCGTTCGCATTGCCATCATGGGCTGCATCGTTAATGGCCCAGGCGAAATGGCAGACGCCGACTTTGGCTACGTTGGAGGCGCACCCAGCAAGATCAACCTCTACGTCGGCAAGCAAGCCGTCAAATTCAACATCCCCGAGGCAGAAGCAGTCGAACGGCTCATCGACCTGATCCGCGAGCACGACAAGTGGATCGATCCACCTGTGGCTAGCTAGTCAACTTCACCGCGCTCTTTGTTACCCTGCTATGCATCCAGCTGCTCGATACCACGCCAAACATCCTGCGCAGAGCCTTCCTCGGTGCGGATAAACAATTCCTGCAGACCTTTCGAGCTCTGCGTTACTGCCTTCAGTCCACCCGGGACTTCACGCTGCACTCTAACCTGTCCCGTTTTCCCACTCTTACCCAGAGATTTACCGCCATAGGATCTACCTATGATCACGCCTACCACCCCGGGTAGCGCCTCGATTTTGCTCATCGCACGCAGGCACTCCTTGGAAGAACTTTGATGACGACCTCGAGATGGCATAGCTAGATAAGTGCAATAGGATCAAGACCGACCACTGAGCAAATCAATGATCCGTTGCTTTGGCCGACCAACGATCGCCTTATCGCCAGAAAAAACAACAGGGCGCTGAAGTAGTTGTTTATGTTTGAGTAGAATTTCAATCACCGCCTCTGGATTAGCAACAAAGTGCTCGGGCACCAGCTCGAGCTTCTTAAACTTCGAGTCCTTACGCACCAAGTCCTCAACGGGATCCTCTAACACCTTGATGATTTTTTCTAAATCCTCACGACCGGGTGGATTCTTGATGTAAAGAATAACTTCATATTCAACGCCCAAATCCTCGGCGACCGCCAAGGCATTTTTAGAGGAGCCTCAATGTGGGTTATGGTAGATGATTGTCTTTGCCATAGCTCTTCAAAACATGAAGCTCTACTAATTTCAAAGTTAAAAACATTTCTCCTCTCATTAGCCTCATGGGCGAACCACCTCAAATATGAAGCTCAGAAAAAACCATATTGATGACTTCTCCACATTGATATTATTGATTACTCTATCTGCATGGCTGCTGAGATAAACCCAACATCACCCGAACAGCCCCCACAGCGAAAGGACCCCAAGTCATATGCTGGAGGGACTCCAGCAGTGGCATCAGCACTTAGGCATGTCATAAAAACAGCAGGCCCTATTCGCGGCGCCAAAGCCCTACTAGAGCTCAACCAGACCGACGGCTTTGATTGCCCTAGTTGCGCTTGGCCAGACCCCGACGACCACCGTGCGGTATCGGAATTTTGTGAGAACGGCGCCAAAGCGGTAGCCTCTGAGGCCACCACAAGGCAGATCGGCCGTGACTTTTTCCGCAAGCACAGCATCGATGATTTATTAGCCCAAAGCGATTACTGGCACGATCAGCAAGGACGTATTACGGAACCAATGGTTCTGCGCCAAGGTCAGTCTCACTACCAGCCTATCACCTGGGACGACGCCTTTCAGCTTATTGGCAGTGAGCTAAACGCTCTCGAACACCCTGACCAGGCAGCATTCTACACCTCAGGACGCGCCAGCAATGAAGCCGCGTTCCTCTATCAGCTCTTTGTCCGCACCTTCGGCACCAACAACCTGCCCGATTGCTCAAACATGTGTCACGAATCGAGCGGCACCGCGATGAAACAATCCGTCGGAGTTGGCAAAGGTACCGTCACCCTTGAGGATCTTTACGAGGCGGAGACCATTATCTGCATGGGGCAGAACCCAGGCACCAATCATCCACGAATGCTTTCTGCTTTAGAAAAAGCCGTAGAGAATAACGCCCAAATCATCGCCATCAACCCTCTCAAAGAGGCGGGCCTCATTGGTTTTGCCCACCCGCAGAAAGTATCGGGAATGCTCGGTAAATCCACCCCGCTGGCATCACAATACCTACAGGTGAACTTAAACGGCGACCTCGCCCTCCTCCGCTCCCTCGGCAAGGAACTCTTCGAGCGCGACGCCCTCGACGCACCCTTTATCGATGAGCACACTCAAGGCATCGATGCCTACCGTAAGGTCTGTGACAATGCAAATTGGGATGAACTCACCAGCCTCTCTGGCATCGGCAAAAAAGAAATCAAACAACTTGCTGACACCATCTTACGCGGCGAGCGCAAACTTATCACCTGCTGGGCAATGGGCATTACCCAGCACCGCAACGCCGTCGCCACCATCCGTGAGATCACCAACATCCACCTCATGCTCGGCGCCATCGGCAGACCAGGAGCCGGCCTCTGTCCGGTCCGTGGCCACAGCAATGTCCAGGGGGATCGCACCGTCGGCATCTACGAGAAAATGCCAGAATCCTTCCTCGCCGCTCTTGATCAAGAGTTCGCCATCACCTGCCCGCGCAAGCACGGCTACGACACCGTCGAAGCGATCCTCGCCATGCACCGCGGCGACGCCAAAGTTTTTTTCGCCCTCGGCGGCAACTTCCTGCAAGCATCTCCGGACACCAACTTCACTGGCGAGGCACTCTCGAACTGCGCACTCACCTGCCACGTTTCCACTAAGCTCAACCGTAGCCACCTGATCACCGGCAAAACCGCCCTCATCCTGCCCTGCCTTGGCCGCAGTGAACGCGACACTCAGAATGAAGGCGACCAGTTTGTCACCTGTGAGAACTCCATGAGCATTGTGCACATGTCACGGGGCAAACTGAAACCAGCATCACCCGATTTACTCAGCGAACCAGATATCATTGCGAGGCTTGCCGAAGCCACCCTTGGCAATCTTGAGAAAATCGACTGGCGCTGGCTTGTTGGAGACTATGATCGCATCCGTGATTTAATCGAGAAAGTCATCCCCGGCTTCGCCCCCTTCAATCAACAAGTGCGCGAGCCAGCTGGATTTTACCTTCCTAATACAGCCAAACAACGGGTATGGGACACCCCCTCAGGCAAAGCCGAATTCAGCGCAGCCGAAGTCGAGCAAATCCAAGTTGCCGAGGGCCGACTCATCCTCCAAACCCTGCGCAGTCACGACCAATACAACACCACTATATACGGCCTCAACGACCGCTACCGAGGCATCGGCATGGGACGGCGGATCATTTTCCTCAACCCCAAGGACATGCAAACACGTGACATCAGACCCGTTTCACTCGTCGACATCACCAGCTATTGGCAGGACGGCGAAAGAAAGGTGGAAAAATTCTACGCCATCCCATACGATATCCCAGAAGGCACAGCGGCCGCCTACTTCCCTGAGGCCAACCCGCTAGTGCCGCTCAATTCCACCGCCTTGGAGAGCAATACTCCGACCAGTAAATCGATTGAAATAAGCATCAACGCAGCACGCTAACCATGTCCAAGAAAACCTACCAAGTCTACATCCTCAAAAACCGCATGAATCGCCGTTTCATCGGCAAAGCGGAAGATGCTCAAGTGGAGTATACGGCACACAACAAAGGTGAATTCAAAGGCACCAAAGCATTCAAGCCATGGCAAATGGAATGGTGCAGCGACCAACTGTCACGCAACGACGCTCTTCGCCTCGAGGAAGAGCTGCGCCATCATAAAACCAACACCCCTATGTTAGAGTCCATCACGCACAAACACGAGATGGGAATGTAGGTCACAAAAACCACTAGCCTAGTGGCATTTTAAGGTTATAGTTCGCGCATGGACAATTCCTACGCCAACTCATACGCCAATCCATACACCGTTGCATCACAGTCCGTCGACGTACGCGCTGAGTTTGTTCGCAAAACATACGCCCACCTTGCAGGTGCGGTCGGCGCCTTTGCCCTCATTGAAGCCTCGCTGCTTTCCATCCCGGGTATCGCCGGCACCGTATTTGGTCTCTTGGGAGCTAGCAGCTACAGCTGGCTCATTGTGATGGGTTTATTCATGTTTGCTTCTCACTTCGCCAACAAGTGGGCCATGAGCTCAACGAGTCTCAATATTCAGTACATGGGACTTGGTCTCTATGTCGTCGTTCAGGCTCTCATCTTCCTGCCGCTCCTGCTCATGGCCATGAAAATGACGGGTGATGCTACTCTGATCATCAAAGCTGGTGGCGTTACCGGCCTGCTCTTTGCCGGGCTTACCTTTGTTGCCTTCACCACCAAGAAGGACTTCTCCTTCCTCGGCGGTTTCCTCAAGATTGGCGGATTCATCGCCATGGGTGTCATCGTCATCGCGATCATCTTCCCTTCCTTCATCACGCTCGGCTTCTGGTTCTCAGTGATCATGGTGTTGTTCGCCGCTGGCTCCGTGCTCTACAGCACCAGCAACATCATTCACCACTACAATACCAACCAGTATGTAGCCGCCTCACTTGGACTTTTTGCCAGTGTCGCACTGATGTTCTGGTATATCCTGCGCATCTTCATGTCGCGGGACTAACGCTCACCAGTTCACCACTTAGCCGATAATTCGCTCTTCCCCCGAGTAGATATTAAACTTCGGCGGACGCAAAAAACCGATCAAGGTCTGGCTACTTTCGCGCGCAAATTCAACGGCTAAGGACGAGGGCGCTGAGATAGCCGACACCACCGGGATACGTGCTACCAAGGCTTTTTGCATCACCTCAAAAGAAACCCGGCCAGATACCTGCAGCAGGGTTTCTGAGAGATCCGTTCCTTGTTCTGCGGCCCAGCCAATGACTTTATCGATGGCATTGTGACGACCTACATCCTCACGCAAAACAAGAATGTGGCCATCCGCCGCACAAAGCGCTGCCGCGTGTAAACCGCCAGTATCGGCAAACACTTCCTGTGCCGCACGCAGCGCATCGGGCAAAGCCATCACGGTAGCAACCGGAACAGTGAAAGCTCCTTCTATCGGTGGCGCATGCTGCTGAATCGCCTCAATGCTCGCCTTGCCACAGATACCGCACGATGAGGCACTGAACAAATTCCTGCTCAATCGAGCATGATCCAAAACAATACCGTCAGCGAGAAATACGTATGCGTGATTCTGTTTGTTTTCGAGATCGATACGCACCACATCATTGAGGGAATCCACCAAACCTTCAGTGAGCATAAAACCCTTCACCAGATCCTCATCATGCCCCGGAGTGCGCATCACCACCGCCACCGGCGTACCATCGACTGTGATTTGCAAGGGCTCCTCACGAGCCACAGAATCACTTACCAGATGACGCTCATCGCCAACTTGCTTGGCGATGTCAAATTCCGTGGATTCTTCACGCATCGTCACTTCGTGGTTCGACTTCTGCTAATATCTCGAGCTCACAGTCACCCATGACTAGCTCACCCCCCTTCACAATTCTTGCCCGCAAGCCTCCATATCCTTTGAGAAATTCATGTGTTCCCGGAGCACAAGCCTGATCCATCCAGTAACAGGGGCTACACTCACATGAGCCAGTCAGCTCCAGACCTCCGAGAGTGAAGCGCTTATCAATCAGTCCATTGAGATCCACACCCGCTAAGACCACATTGCGACGAAACGCCTTAGGATCGAGCTCCCCCTTCACAACCTCATCCCGCACCCGCTCATACACCGCCCAGTCAAACAAAGTAATCTGACCCTTGTAGTCCGGCTTATAATCAAAAAAACGATCCCCCTTAATCCCACGCCCCGCCACACAGCTGATCCGCTCCACCTCCTCTATCGGGTAATCCATCGCCCCCTTACCATGCCGACCATAATAATTATGACCGGGGGAAATAAAGAGATGTTTCAAGCTGACATTCATATTTACAGGATGCTTCATTAAGCAATTTCTTCAAACTCAATACTTCCTCCTATCCACCCAGATAGGACATCTCAGGCTTAGGCTGGGCACCATCGATTTGGCTGCGCAACTCAGAATAACGATCATCTCTGGCAGCCCAGACACTACGGATGACTTCTGTTATTTGCCCGTCAGTGCCGCCATCACGCAGCAGCTTTTTTAAATCGTGCCCGTGTGACGCGAACAGGCAGGTGAACAACTGACCGTCCGAGGAAAGCCGAGCCCGATTACAATCGCCACAAAACGGCTTACTCACCGAGCTGATAAAACCCACTTCCTGATCGGAAAGATCCTGGTAGCCAAACCTCTTTGCCGTTTCTCCGATGTAATTGGGAGCAATGGCTTCCAGCGGAAAATGCTGGCCAATAGCCTCCACCATCTCGGTGTAGGGCACCACCTCGCCCAGCTTCCATCCATTGGTATTTCCTGTATCCATGTATTCAATAAAACGCATGGTCACGCCACGTTCTCGGCCGAATCTGGCCAGCTTAACAATCTCGTCTTCATTGACCCCCTTCTGGATCACACTATTGATCTTCACCTTAAGCCCATGTTCAAGAGCCGCATCGACCCCCTCAATGACGCGCTCAGGAGATGCGCCAGTGCCATTCATGCGCACAAAGATTTCTGGGTTCAGCGCATCCATTGAAATCGTCACCCGCTGCAAACCGGCCGCTTTGAGTTTTTTGGCATAACGAGCCAACGCGCTGCCATTGGTGGTCATCGCAAGGTCATGCTCACCTGGAATGTCAGCCAACATACTGACCAGATCCACTAAGCCACGTCGCAGTAGCGGCTCACCCCCTGTCAGGCGAAGTTTCTCCACTCCGAGGCTACAAAAAATCGCAGTGAGCCGCGCAATCTCTTCAAGCGATAAAATCTCAGGCTTGGGCAGATATGGGTAATCTTCATCAAACACCTCCGCTGGCATGCAGTAGCGACAACGATAATTACAACGATCCGTCACCGAGATCCTCAGATCACGGAGTGGTCGCTGCATTTGATCGACGGGCAAGCTCACACGCAAAGACTGGCATGGATGGACAAAAAAGACCAATCGTGATTTGATCTCTTCTTACAAAAGCTCACGCCATGCAAAATCTCATTTCCGTCACCCAGGCCGAAAACATCATCCGCCAACACCTCACCACGGCGGCTGTTGAAATCGTGCCCCTATCCAAGGCCCAGGGACGTTACTTACGTGAGGACATCCTTGCCGACCGCCCCCTACCTCCTTTTGACCGCGTCATGATGGATGGTATCGCCATCGCCCACGCATCCTTCGCCAGCGGCAATAACCGTTTCCCGATCACTGACACCCAAGCCGCGGGAACACCAGCGCTCACTCTGGAAAATGCAGACAGCTGCATTGAAGTCATGACCGGCTGCGTCCTACCACACGGATGTGATTGCATCATTCCGATCGAACACATCGACCTATCAGAAAACACAGCCAGTCTGCATAGCGACGCCAGCCCTCAGGCTAAGCAGCACATCCACTCGGCGGGAAGTGATACCGCAGCAGGAGAAATCCTACTGAGTAGCGGCCAAGTTCTCAACGCCGCCGAGCTCGCCATTGCCGCCTCCTGTGGCGCTACTCATCTTAAAGTCTCAGCTCTACCTCGCATCCTCATCATCACCACGGGCGACGAACTTGTGGCTCCCGAGGCAACTCCGCTACCCCACCAAATCCGCCGCAGCCACGCCACCGCACTAGAGGCACTCATCACCGGCATGAAGCTCGGCACGGTCGACAACATCCACATTGCCGACGACCCGGTAGCACTGAAAGAAACAATCACCGAGGCACTGCCCGCCCATGACATCCTCATTCTCACAGGCGGCATCTCACGAGGCAAATACGACTACGTCGCCCCTGTGCTCACCGAACTACTCGGCAGCCCCCACTTCCACGGCATCGCCCAACGCCCCGGCAAACCCATGGCGTTTTGGAAGAACTCAAACTCCCCCCTTGTTTTTGCCCACCCGGGCAACCCTGTCTCTGTCATGGCCTGCGCCGCACGCTACCTCATCCCCAGCCTCGTGGAAATCCTCAGCGGACGCAGCCCCAACCCACAACAACTCCCCGCCACCGGCAGCTTCCACTGCCCCTCACACTTCACCGGCCTTGTTCCCTGTCGGATCAACAATGGCCGCATCCAGCTCGTGCCGCCATCTAACTCCGGCAACTTCCTCGCTCTCGCAGCCACTGACGGCATTGCCCAGCTACCTGGTGAACTTACTGGAAAAGAGCTTCTCAACGAACCCGCCAGCTTCTACCCTTGGGCATAGCATGAGTGACTTCAGCCACATTGATCAAAACAACCAGCCCGGCATGGTGGACGTCTCTACCAAAGAGAAAACCCGTCGCAGTGCTACTGCTCAGAGCATCATCGACGTCGGCCCCGAAGTCATGGCGCTCCTCGAGGACGGTGACATTCAAAGCAAAAAAGGCCCCGTTTTTCATACCGCTATCATCGCAGGAACCATGGCGGCAAAAAAAACCTCCGAGCTCATTCCCTTCTGCCATCCCCTGCCCTTAGACAATGCCAAGTTTACCATAGAGCCAAGTTCCAACACCCAGATCACCATCACCTGCACCTGCATCACCACTGGACGCACCGGCATAGAAATGGAAGCCTTATCAGGCGTATCAGGTGCAGCACTCACGATCTACGATATGTGCAAAGCGGTTAGCAAGGACATGCGCATTATCGAGACATGCCTAATAGAGAAAACAGGAGGCAAGTCAGACGACTACCAAGCCGCTCCATAATATCTATGCTAGGACTACTACTTATCGGAGGTAAATCCTCCCGTATGGGCTCGGATAAATCCGAGCTCGTCCTTCGTGATGGGCTAACCCAGCGAGAACGTGGCATCAAATTACTCAAGTCTGTATGCGACCAAGTCTTCATCTCTACTAACGAAGACACCGGTGAGCCAAACTCGATTACAGACGCCTTTGGTCAAGTCGGGCCACTGGGAGCCATTGCCTCTGCACAGCAACATGACTCAGATACCCCATGGCTCGTTCTCGCTTGTGACCTCCCCCTTCTGGAAGAAGAACACCTCCAATCACTCGTCAAAAACCGCAGCGATACTCACAAGGCAAGCTACTTCGCCAGCGCCAGTGATAACCTCCCCGAACCTTTGTGTGCCATCTGGGAGCCAGGCTCAGTTCAGGCGGTTCGCACAGCTCTCAAATCAGGCAGGAAATGCCCTCGCTCAGTGCTTATCGAGCTTCAGGACCGAGGCGAAGGCCATGCTTTACCCTCACCGGGTCTCTGGCCGCTAGCCAATACCAACACCGAGGCTGACCTCATCGAAATTCGAGCCCGCCTTGAACAAAACACTTCCGTAAAAAACATCACCGTAAGCTACTTTGCTCAACTACGAGAGCTTACCGGAATCAGCAACGAACCCATTAAAACCGATAGCAAAACTCCCGCCGGACTTTTCGAGGAAATCCGCGCAAAACACCAACTCACTTGCAAACGCAAGGGTATGATGGTAGCTGTAAACAACAATTTTACCGACTGGACCCATCAACTCACTGATGGTGATGAAGTTGTATTCATACCCCCTGTTGCCGGCGGCTAACAAATGGTATCTTAGAATAGTAAAATAAGAGAAATGTTTAAACTATCCGACCAGCCGATTAACCCGCCCGCTCTATGTGACGCGGTGCGCGACCCCGCTGCCGGCGGTTTCGCTAGCTTTGAAGGGTGGGTGCGGAATCATCACCAAGGTCGTAAAGTCGCCTCACTCGAGTATGAGGCCTATCCCGCACTTGCAGAAAAAGAAGGCAACCGTATACTATCGGAAATTCATTCCAAGCATGACATCATCGCTGCCCGCTGCGTCCACCGCACTGGGCATTTGCAAATTGGTGAAATAGCCATTTGCATTGCCGTTGCCGCTGCCCACCGAGAAGCAGCTTTCAGCGCCTGCAGCGCGATCATCGACGCCATCAAATCTACCGTTCCCATCTGGAAAAAAGAACACTATACCAACGGCAGTGCCGAGTGGGTCAAATGCGACTCCTGCTCGGGAAATGCCATCCATCATCAACACTGAAACAATTCAACATCTGTAACGTATTACAAACAACAATTCTCATGTCTTACACAACACGTCGATCAAAACCTTCTGCCATTGGCCCTGTCCTAGCAGCCATCACCTTGTCTGCTACCAGCCTCTTAGCTCTCCCGCCCGAGCTTAGCCAGACTACCTTCACCAGCCCTGGCTTGACCCCGTCGCCAACATGTCTGAGTGCACACCCTAATGGCGATCTATTTGTCGGCGTTGACATGTGTGGGTCACTCGGCAAAGGACCAGGCAAAGGGAAAATTGTCAGACTTCGTGATACTGACAATGATGGCGTGGCTGACGAGCATACCCTCTTCGCTACCCTCGATAACCCGCGCGGCCTGATTGCCGTAGCAGACAAAGTCTACGTGATCTATACTAACTGGAAGGACGAGAAGACCTTCGGTGCGATGCACCTCGGCGTCCTCGAAGACGTCAACAAAGACGGCAAGGCCGACGGCCCACCGAAAATCCTCGTTTCTGACATCAGCTGCAAAACACACAACCAAAGCCGTGGTGCAGACCACACCACTAACGGTATGCGCATGGCTATCGACGGCTGGATCTACATCGCCGTCGGTGATTACGGTATGCATGAAGCCAAAGGCTCAGACGGCACCGTGCTCACCATGCTAGGCGGTGGGGTCGTGCGCGTTCGCCCAGACGGCTCCGAGCTCGAGATTTATACCCATGGCCTGCGTAACATTTACGATGTTGCCATTGACCCGCTGATGAACATTTACACCCGTGGCAACACCAACGACGGCGGCGGCTGGAATGTCCGCTTTATTCACAATATTCAGACAGCAAAATATGGTTACCCCATGCTTTTTAAGAACTTCACTGACGAAATCCTCCCAGCACTCGTTGACGTTGGTGGTGGCTCAGGCACTGGTTCGATGTTTTTCCAAGAGCCCGGCTGGCCAGAAAAATACAACAACGTGCCGTTGATGGGAGACTGGGGACGCAGCCAAGTCTTCATCCATCGCGTTCAGCCTGATGGAGCCTCCTTTACCCAGACACAAGAAGACTACATCGGACTAACTCAATTCACCGACATTGACGCCGACGCCTCAGGACGTCTCTACCTTGCGTCATGGAATGGTGCAGGATTCAAAGGCAACCCCGAGAAAGGCTACGTGGTCAGAATAGTACCTAAAGACTGGAAATATACGGCTAGCCCCAATTTCAAAGAACTGGCTGGTGACGCCTTAGTCTCCATGCTCAGATCTGACAGTGCCACCATTCGCCTGCACACCCAGCAAGAGATCCTGAACCGCAAGTCCGACACCAGTGCCGCCGTCCTTGCCATTGCAGCTGACTCCTCCGCAAGTATCGAGTCACGTGTTGCTGCCATATTCACCTATGCACAGCTGCTTGGCGAAAAAGCCAATACCGGCCTCGTCAGCTTGTCCAACGACGCGAACATCCGAGAGTTTGCCCTTCGCGCCCTAGCAGACCGCAAGCCCTTGGCTGGCGCGACTCCAACAGAGCCCTTCCTCGCTGGTCTCAAGGACAAAGATTTGCGGGTACAAGCCGTAGCTGCCATCGCTCTTGGCAGAATCGGCAAAGCGGAGACCGCCAAGGCTCTACTTGACGTCGCTATTCCACCGGCACCCATGAAAGCCTCTACTCAAAAAGACCATCAGGGTGGGCCACACGCCACTCCACACTCTGCAGTGATCGTTCCCCACCTAGCCGTGCAATCTCTCGTCGCACTCGGTGCTACCGAAGCGAGCCTCGCTGCCATTGATTCACCAAGTCAAAATGGAGCCCTCTGGGCGCTGCGCCTGATGCACGATCCCAAAGCTGTGGATGGGCTAATCAGCAAGCTGAACAATTCCAACGATAAGAATCTACAGAACAAGATCCTCACCGCTCTCGCACGTCTTTACCATAAAGAAGAACCCTATGACGGCTCCTGGTGGTGGTTCACCCGACCAGACACACATGGCCCATACTACAAGGCGATCAAGTGGTCTGAGTCTGGCAAAATTGAGAAAGTATACCGCGCCCATTGGGACAAGGCGGACGCTGCGCAAAAAACATTTCTTGCCTCAAACGCTGACAAGCACCGCATGAACCTCAGTGGTATTGGCAAAGCCCCACCAGCAAAAACAGCCAAGAAAAGTAATAAAGGCCAAGTCGGTAAGACAGCCATTGAAGACGTCATGATCGCACTCGACAAAATGAAAGGCAACCCCAAGGCAGGCAAGAAAGCCCTCGCCGGTCTTGCCTGCGCCGCTTGTCATAACATCAACCCTGACGACCCTATCAAAGGCCCTGACTTTAACCACATTGGCTCACTGCTGAACAAAGATCAAATCGCCGAGGCAATTCTCAAGCCCGCGGCCACCATCGCCGATTCTTGGGTTACAGTCACCATGAACGATGGCACCCCGCACATGGGAACATTGGTTTCTAAGAATGATAAAGAAGTTGTGGTAAACAATATCGCTGGCATCTCAGCCAAGCTCAATGCTGCTGACGTCAAAAGTGTCGAAAAACAGACCTCAAGTATTATGGGACCAGGGCTTGCCAACGAGCTTTCACTTCAACAGTTTGTCGACATGGTCAGCTATCTGCATTCATTAAAATAAGCTCACGATATAGCAAACGTGATCGATTCAGACGGCAAACTTGACATCGAAACAGACATAATGAAGCATAACTAGCATGCAACCTACTCAGTTCACGGATGCTGTAGAAGCCATTAGCTCCAATCAAGAAAGTTACGATTCTGGGGCTTACTACTTCCTCAAGGACGCGCTCGATTTTACCGTCAGGCGCGTCATGGAGAGTAATGACGGCAAGCATCGACATGTCGCAGCCAGCGAGCTTCTTGTTGGGTTCCGTGATTTTGCGATTCAAGAATTTGGCCCCATGGCCAGCACCATGATGACAGAATGGGGTATTAATACCTGCAGTGATATTGGCTCCATGGTTTTTGAACTCATTACAGAAGGCGTCTTCGGCAAACAAGATTCAGATACACGTGAGGACTTCTCCGAAATCTTTCCATTAATCGAAAGTCTGGAAGCCCCCTTTAGTCCATCTAAGCAGCTTACCAATTAAGTAAGAAACCATATCTAGCTACTGCGCCGAGCCACACGGCTTGCCGCGCCAATCCCCTCTCCTAAGCGCGTCCTCTCAGAGACGCCATTCTCCGGGGGACTTGCCAGTGACTCGTTTTACGAAGTTTGACAGACCAGATGCATCTGCGAATCCGGACTGCTGGGCAATCATCGACAAATTGAGAGATTGGTTTTTAAGAAGCTGTAAAATGCCATTCGTACGATACTCACGAATCATCTCTCCTGGACTGACCGAGGCATGCTTGGCAAAAACACGCTCAAGCGCACGTTTGGACAAGCCTGATGACTCCGCTACCTCTGCCACACTCGGACCACGAAGGGCATGGCTAGTGATGTAATTCACCGCAATCTGATAGAACAATAGATAGCGGTCTACCTGGTGACTCGACTCACGAATCACTATCACTGTCGGCTCCTGATGCTTGGCGCCCCCCTCCCAATCAAGCTCCAAGCGCTCCCCTAATTGATACATTGCCATACGGCCCAAATCAGCTGCATGTATGTCAATACTACTCAATGAGGGTGAGCTCGACTCACACAGTAAGTAATTATTATCCACTCCGATCACCGCAACTTCCTCGGGAACACTCAAGCCTGCAAGCTTACAGGCGTGCAACGCCGCAACTCCAGCTTCGTCATTACAGGCAAGTATACCACATGGTTTTACCAAGCCCTGAACCCACTTGGCAATTTCTGCAACCCCTTTCCAACCGTCGCGTTTTTCCTCAGATAGTGAGAGGACCTTAACATCAGCCGCTTGCGATTGGGCAAAGCCAACTAAGGCCTGTTCCCGCGCCTCCGACCAAATTACGCCTTTCCACCCCACATAGCCCCACTGTCGTAAATTTAAACGATCAAACTCAGCTCCAGCCAGCCTTGCGACCAGATCATCATCAACATGAATACCACTAGAGGGAAGTAACTCAGTGTCTCTTGGCCCTCGTATTGAAACTACCGGAATCTTGTGCTCTTCGAGATACTCAACCAGCTCATTGGCCAAACCACGAGCAATCACACCGATCACATTTTGGCTAGAAATACAGGCATCAAGATGTTGCCGATCTGACATTGGCGGCACGACCCAAACATTGTAATCTTGACCACTGAGCTGAGCATCAAGCACCCCTCGCAGTAATTCACGTGAAAAATGCCCCTGGCGAATGGCAATGAGCATAATGGTAGGCTTGGCCTTATTCATAATCGTCTATTTGATACGCTCATCATGAAGCATTATATCAACTGTCGCAAATTATAAATCAACTATCCGCATCAAAAGATTGTTTTTTGACTACAGCCTCAGCATATTGGACAGATGAAGACAGTCTTTGTTTCAGAAATTTCATACCGCAAGGCCAGGTCGACCTTTGAGCGCCTCTCGGCCGAGTCAGACTTTCATTTTATCCCAGTAGCTGAGGACGAAGCCAGCCTTGCATTAGCAATACGTGAGCAACATGTGCGCGGCTTTATCGCAGACATCCACCCCTACACCGGAGAACTTTACCAATCTCTGCCACAAGGAGGTGTCATCGCCCGCTTCGGAGTTGGGCATGATAGCATCGACAAGTATCAAGCAACGGCCAATGGGCTATGGGTAGCCAACACCCCCGGAGTCTTGGACAACGCAGTCGCAGAGCACGCCGTGTGGATGATTGGCTCACTTGCCCGCCAAATCCACCACGCCCATGGCACCACTGCTGCCAATGAATGGAAACCTGTGACTGGCATTGAGGTAAGGGGCAGAAAGATTACGATTTTAGGTTGTGGCAGGATTGGCAGATCTCTCAGCGCCAAGCTTCACCACGGCATGGGCATGCACGTCACAGGTTACGACATCATGAAAGATCCAACCTTCACTGCCGAGGACGGTATCGATCACTATACCACTTCACTCGATGACGCTCTTGCGGATGCCGACTTCGTACTCACCCTGCTGCCCGTATTGGAATCCACCAAGCATATCGCCAACTCCACATTTTTTGAGAAAATGAAACCTGGTGCCCGATTTATCAATTCCGCGCGTGGGGCTCTTGTTTGCGAGAATGATCTCTACGATACATTACAATGCGGCCATCTGGCTGCAGCCGCCCTCGATGTCTTTGAAGCAGAGCCATACCGAGCACAAGACCCGGCCAAGGACTTGCGATCTCTGCCAAACATTCTTCTTACCCCACACATCGGCTCCAACACCGAGGAATCCAACGCCGGCATGGCAGAACACGCCGCGCGTAACGTAATGCAAATCCTCACCGAAGGCCCTGAAGCATGCCCGAACATCGTCAATCGCTAGCACAATCCATCGTCCTAATGGGTGTAAGCGGCAGCGGCAAGTCCACTGTCGGCAAACTGCTATCCACCCGCACCGGTGCTGCGTTCTTTGATGGTGATGATTTTCACCCTGAGCAAAACGTGCGCAAAATGAAAAGTGGCTACCCCCTCAATGACGAAGACCGCCAAGGCTGGCTTGAATCACTGAGTGAGCTACTCAATAATCACGACCAGCCTATCATCATCGCCTGCTCGGCACTCAAACAAAACTACCGAGACATTCTAGCCAGCGGGAACACCAAACCACGCTTTGTCTATCTACAAGGTAGCAGAGAGCTGCTACAAGAACGTGCCCATGCACGCTCGAACAAAGAAGATCACTTTATGCCAGTCACCCTGCTAGACAGCCAGCTCGACACCCTCGAGCAGCCAGCTGTAGACGCTCTTACGATCTCTATTGAGCTCGCACCTGAACAAATCACCGAAGCTATTCTCGCATCATGAACACCGTTTCCATTGAAGACCACAACGCATTAGTTCAAGCAGCATACCAAGCTCGAGGCTACCTTGCTGACGAGGCACGTGATGCTGCAGAAATGTGTGCCGCGGCGACCTGGCATGGTAACAACACCCACAACGCCATCAAGGCCCTGCATCTTGACGACCTGTTTGGCTCCAAAACTGGCGGCTGCACGCCAGGAGCAGAGATCGAAGTTATCCAGAACCGTTTCTCAGCAGCAGAGGTCTGGAACGCACATAAAAAACTCGGCCAGTCAGTCGCCATCCAAGCCTTCAACCGCGCCATTGAGCTCGCTGACCAACACGGGGTCGGCATCGTCAGCGTGGATAACTGCTTTCACTACCTCTGGGGTGGAGGCTACGTCATCGATGCTGCCAAGCGTGGTTACATCGCCTACACTAACTGCACCTCCTCCCTCGCCGAGGTCGTCCCCTTTGGCGGCAAATCGCCAACCCTCGGCACCAACCCTCACAGCTGGGGTCTTCCCACTCAAGATGCCGTTGGCTTTCCTCTCTGTATCGACTGGGCAACCTCCACCTGTGCCATGGGCCGAGTGCAGCAGCTCAAGAGAGAGGGTAAAGAGCTGCCCCCCATGGCCGCTGTTGACGCTGACGGCAACCCAACCCAAGACCCTAACAAAGTTGAGGCCCTCTTGCCCTTTGGCGCCCATAAAGGCTACGGACTATCTCTCATCAACGAACTCTTCGGTGCCTATATTGGAGGTTCGCTTCCGACTCACCGCGGTCGTTCCCTACCAAGCGAAGGCGAGAAAAGCAGCACCTCGTTCTTTTTTCAGATTATCCACCCCGAGGCCATCACCGCAGGGAACTTTGCCATGGGGAGAACCCAAGCCGAAAACGTCAAGGCCGTGATTAAGAACATCCTTGGACCTGGCAATGAAAATGCTATTCTCCCCGGTCAACTAGAAGCTGAAGCCGCTACGCGCTCTAAGCAAGCAAGTGGTCTGATCTTCTCTGACGCTGAGCTTGCTGAGCTCAACGAGTTGGCATCTCAGCTTAACATGCCCTCTCTCAATACCAGATCATTGCCTTCTTAAGTAAATTCCCAGCTATTCGTTCCACCCCATGTCGCACCTTCTCACCAGTAAGCTTGCCGAGACTCTCTATACATCGATAGAGGGCCTCCCCATCGTGGATTACCACACCCACCTGCCCGCAGATGAGATTCTCAACGACCACCAATTTGAGAATATTTGGGAACTATGGCTCAAGCATGACCACTACAAATGGCGTCTGATGCGTGGCTGTGGTGTTGAAGAAAAGTTCATCACCGGTGACGCTAGTCCCTATGAAAAGTTTCATGCCTTCGCCAGCATTCTGCCACTGGCTATTGGTAACCCAGTCCACCAATGGGCTCACATGGAACTGGAGAAAATCTTCAACATCACCATTCCACTTAATGCTGAAACAGCAGAAGGCATTTGGAATCAAACCAACAGGGAGCTGAGCGATAGCACCACGGTCAACAAGCTACTCCAGCTCTTTAAAGTCAAACTCATCGCCACGACCGATGACCCCTTCGACGACCTATCCAGTCACAAGGCCATCGCGGCAAAAAATCACCCCACCCAGGTGCTACCAACTTTCCGACCAGACAAGCATCTCCTAGAGGACAAGATCGATCTTAGCTCGCTGAAGCAACAACACGATTACTTCCACGCGAATGGATGTCAGATGTCGGATCATGGGCTCGGCCAAATTCCTGCACCTGAGACACCTCAGTATGAGGCTCTCAAAGCCATTGCTCAATGGAACCATGATAAAGGCTGGATCATGCAGCTCCACCTCGGGCCACAGCGTAAGGTCAACACCCGCCTCTCCGGCCAAACTGGCCCCGATGCTGGCTTTGACACCATCGGGTCCAAACCCCAGACCGAGAGGCTCATCCACTTCCTCAACGACCTCGACGAAAGCGACCAACTGCCCAAAATCATCCTCTACAATCTCAACCCGAACGAAAGCCCGGCGCTCTGCGCTGCTCTCCAGAACTTCCAACAAGCGGATTCCAGACCGCTTGCGCTCCCTAACGGTCGCCCGCTCACGCCGGACAAACTACAAAGCGGCCGAGAGCTCGCAGGGCAAGCGAAGCTACAGTATGGACCAGCCTGGTGGCACCTTGACCACGTGCGTGGCATCCGCGAACAACTCGACATCCTCACTTCTATGTCCGCCCTTGGCACCCACATCGGCATGCTCACCGACAGCCGCTCATTTACCAGCTACGTCCGCCACGACTATTATCGCCGCATCCTCTGCTCCTTCCTTGCTGAAAAAGCCCAGACCGGTGAAATGCCTAACGATCAACATCTTCTCAGCCAGACGGCTCAGAACATCGCCTACCACAACATCAAAAACTACCTCAATCTCTAATCAATATGTCTTACCTCGATCAACTTTTTGACCTCGATAAAAAAGTCGCCATCATCATCGGTGGCACTGGCGAACTGTGCGGTCACATGGCGATCGGCCTCGCTAAAGCAGGAGCTGAAGTTGTGCTCGCTGGCCGCGATCAAAGCAAAGCTGAAGATATACTCGCCACTATCAAAGCCGCGGGAGGCAACGCCTATTTCCTCGCTACCGACCTCAGTGAAAAAAACTCACTCACCGAGCTCCGTGATTCCGTCATCAAACGATCCGGCAAGATCGACATCCTCATCAATGGTGCAGGAGTCAACTCCCCTACTCCCTTCTTTGAGATCGAGAAAGAGGAGTTCCAACATATTTTCGACATCAACCTGCTGGCAACGATGCAAGCCTGTCAGGTCTTCGGCCAGTATTTTATCGAACGCGGTGAACCAGCATCCATCATCAACCTCGGCTCCATTTCCGGGCTCAACCCCCTCTCCCGTGTCTTCAGCTACTCTGCCTCTAAGGCTGCTGTGCACAACCTCTCCAAAAACCTCGCCCGCGAATGGGCGACCCAAAACATCCGAGTCAATACCCTCGTGCCAGGTTTCTTTCCCGCGGAACAAAACCGCAAGGTCCTCGATGAATCACGCGTAGCTTCTATACTGGGAAAAACGCCCGCCCAACGCTTCGGCACACCAGACGAACTCATCGGCGCCACCCTTCTTCTCGCTTCCCACAATGCTGGCAGCTTCATCACTGGTCATGAAATGATCGTCGATGGAGGCTTCAATGCCATGAGCATCTAAACACTTTAATCACATGAAATATTCCAACACCATCATTGCACTTCTATTGCTTGGCGACCTCTCTTACGCCCAGGAAAAGGATGCAAAAAAAGACAAGCCCACATCCATCGCCACCGTCAGCTACGACGTTCGCCCCGGCGGCACGGTCGAAAAACCGCTCATCCTGCGCACCTACTGCCCCGATCCCGGATTAGATGACGCCGTGCTCGGCAACCATGGCAAGGCCGCACCAACCCCCAAGTATTCACCCAGACATGGCAAGGACGTTGAAGGCACCGTCCAACCCATCGACGGCATTCCCGCTGCTATCGCTGTCAACCACGGCGAGAAGCTCTCCTACGTCTGGGACACCACCGAGTGCCGCCTGCTTTACGCGTGGAAGGGTGGTTTTCTGGACATGAGCCCCTACTGGGGAGGTGGCGACCGGGGCCAACGCAAGGGCTTTGGCTACACGCCCAAGCTCGACGGCGTGCTCACCTATCTCACCAAGGGTTATCACCCCATTCACATCAACGGCAAACCCGTCGGCATGCCTCATTACCTGGGCCACAGCCGTAAAAACAACCTGCCTACCTTTCGCTGGAGCGCTAACAATGCCATCATCAGCACAGCGATCACCACGATCCCAGAAAGTGCCGATGGCTCACTGCGTGTTGAATATCGCTCCGAAGGTGATACCACCATCAGCTATAAAGGACCCAGCGGCCGAGGGCTCGCAGGGCAAGCTCCCAACCCTGTCCAGATTGAACAAAAGGCCCCTAACCACCTCATTGTCACCATCCAGCCTGACCCCACAGTTGCCAAGTTCAGCAAAAAGAAAGAAAAGGAGTTCAAAGGGGTTACCCTCGCACGCGGCGAACATCTTTTCACTGCCTACTCCTGTGCAACCTGCCACTCCCTTGACGGTGGTAAAAACCACGGTCCTACCATGGAGAATCTCTACGGCAGCAAGCGCATGTTTGGTGACCAAGAGATCACTGCCGATGACAGTTATCTCTACGAATCCATCGCTGAGCCGAATGCAAAAATCGTGCCCGGTTATCAGCCTAACTTCATGCCCCAGCTTCCCCTGTCTGCTGATGAAATTAATTCCATTATCCTATACCTCAGAACCTTCTCAAAAATTCATGACTAATTTCCCCATGACTCATCCTAACACCAATTCCATCATGAAGCCCTACCTTGCTACTTTGCTTGTGGTCCTACTCAGCGTAACCACTATTCCCGCGCACGCCTATCTGAAAGTCGAAACCATTCCCTTGCCCGAGGGCACCCCACCGGAAATCGGAGGCCTCGCCTTTGACCCTGATGGCAAGCTCTACGTCGCCACCCGCCGCAACGATATCTTTGTCGCCAAACCCACGACCGACCCGAATGCCTTTGATTGGAAACTCTTTGCCAGCGGCTTTCATAACGGCCTCGGCATAGAGGCTCCCGCTCCTGGCCACATCGTCGTCAGCCAGATGGCTGAGCTTACCGAGGCCATCGACACCGATGGTGATGGCAGTGCCGATACTTACAACAACCTCAACAACGAGATCGGCCTCAGTGGCAACTATCATGAAACCAACGGGCTCTGCCCGGACGGAGATGGTGGTTACTACGTTGCCGCAGGTACTGCATCCCACAACGGGCCCACCTTCTGGAAAACCCACGGCAAGTATTCTAAGATCGGACGCCGAGGCCGCAACTACTCCGCCGTGCAGTGGAAAGGCTGGGTCATGCATTTCAAAGACGGCACACTGACGCCATACGCGAAAGGCTTTCGCATGCACAACGGAATTTTCCGTGATTCCAAGGGCCGCCTCTGGTGCGGTGACAACCAGGGGGACTTCCGCGCCACTTCACCACTCTACCTCGTTGAGAAAGGAAACTTCTATGGCCACCCCTCCTCGCTGGTATGGGACAAGGACTTCCCCAAGGATAAGGACCCTCTCAATACCCCTCAGGACAAACTCGATGAGATGCGCACCCACGCCACCGTTCTCATACCATTCATTGAAATGAATCGCTCCTGTTCCGAGCCCGCGGAGATCCCTGCCAACTTTGGAGTCTTCCCAGGCCAGCTCATCATCGCGGACAATAACAACACCCGCATTACCCGCATCATGCTCGACGAAGTAGGCGGCAAACTGCAGGGCAGCTGCACCCACTTCATCAACGGCTTAGGACTCAGGACAGGCAACAACCGTCTCGAGTGGTCTCCCGATGGCAAACAGCTCTACGTCGGCCAAACCGTACGTGGCTGGGGCAAACCCTCCGAGGGCATCCAACGCCTCAGCTTTACCGGCAAGACACCTTTCGATGTCGAGCAGATCAAGCTCACCAAAACCGGCTTCGAGCTCACCACCACCCTGCCCGTGGCCAATTTGGATGAGGCCGAGATCAGCATCAACTCCTTCCATTACCAGGACTCGTTCAAGTATGGAGGTGGCCAACTCGACAAAAAAACAATCCCCGTCACCAAAGCCGCGAGCACAGCTGACAAAACTGTCACCATCGATCTGGAATCCCTGCAAGCAGGTAAGGTCTACCACATCAACATCAAGAATCTAAAATCAAAAGACGGTAGTAAGCTCCACAACGAGAACTTCTACTACACTGCCAATCAACTGCACTGAAGCACCAACAAGTAAGTCATCATGCCCGATCCCATCAGTACTGCCCAAAACGCGCCGTTTCTTAAAAAACTCGGTATCTACACCAAGCTGAGTGGCCCTGGCTGGATTCAGGCGGCCGTCACCCTTGGCGGCGGCTCACTGGTGGGTGCCCTCTATCTCGGGGTCATAGGCGGCTACGAATTCATGTGGCTGCAGCCACTCGCCATGCTCTGCGGCATCATCATGCTCTCAGCCATTTCCCACGTCACCTTGTCCTCCAAGGAACGTCCCTTTGTAGCTGCTAAAAAACACATCTCTCCCGTGCTCGCCTGGAGCTGGCTGATCGCCACCATCATTGCCGATGTCGTATACTGCTCGGCTCAATACGGCCTCGGAACCGACGCCGTGCAAAACAACCTCGGCCTGCTCAACGGCGAAAATCAAACCTACGTCGTCACTGGTATCTTCACAGTCTTCAGCCTCGGCCTGCTGTGGATCTCACTCGGTGGCGGCAAGGCATCCAAGATCATCGAACACGTGCTCAAAGGCCTCGTTGCCATCGTCGTGCTCGCTTTCATGGCCGTGGTCGTGGTTCTTGCCAGTCAGGGTAGCATCGCCTGGGGAGCATTCTTCGGCGGGCTGGTTCCTGATTTCTCAGCCCTGTTCAAACCCACCGCCAGCTATAACGAAGCCATTGCCGCCACTGGCGAAAACGCCAGCTTCTGGACCAAATACATCGCGGACAGCCAGCGCAACATCATCATTGGTGCCTTTGGTTCCGCCGTGGGCATCAACATGACTTTCCTTTTGCCCTACACCCTGCTCAAGCGTGGCTGGAGCAAACGACACCGCGAGCTCTCGCGCTTTGATCTGGCGCTCGGACTCTTTATTCCTTTCATCATGGCTACTTCGTTCCTCGTCATCGCCACCTCCGCACAATTCCACGCCAAAAAAGACAGCATTGTCAGCACGGGCAACTACAACGCAGTCGTTGACACTTGGCTCGCCTCTAAAGATGCCAGCTACGATAAAAACGCAGAGAGCGCACAAGCACAACGCGACGCCCTGCCCGATGCTGATCAACAACTCGCCGCCATGGTCGCCAAGCGCACCGCCAAAGACCTCGCCAAATCTCTCGAGCCAGCACTCGGTAAAAATGCCCAGCTTATTTTTGGCATCGGCATTCTCGCCATGGCTATCTCCACCATGATTGTGCACATGATGATGAACGGCTACGCCATCTCCGAGGCCTTTGGTAAGCCGGGGCAAAAAGCACTGTTCATGTTCGGTGCCGCCATGCCCGCCCTGTCCGGATTTTTCTCCCCCATCCTCTGGACCGGCAACCCCGATATCAAAACAACCCTCAACATCCCCGCAGGAACCATCGCCACCACCCTGCTGCCGATCGCCTATCTCATCTTCATCCTGCTGATGAACTCCCGCCAGACACTCGGCAACGAGATGCCACGCAAACGCAGCCTGATCAATATCCTGATGCTCATCGCTGGAGGGTTAGCCAGCTTCGCCGCGGTCTGGAACCTCATCGGCCGCTATGGCAGCAAGGACCCCTTCATGCACAACTTCGGTATGATCGGCCTCATCGCCTTACCCACTCTGCTACTCATCGGCATCGTTGGATTCGTGCGCAACAACAAATCAACATAGTCATGAGATCAAACTGCTTAATCACTATCACTGTTCTCTCTTCACTCTTCTATCTTCCGGCTTCGGCTAAGCCGCGGACGACTGCAGAAAGTGCAAGCTCCAGCGGCCGACAGTTCGAAGACAAAGTCTTCGGGAGGAGGGCAAGCTCTGGCGGCCGACAGTTCGAAGACAAAGTCTTCGGGAGGAGGGCAAGCTCTAC
>ERZ767285.98-NODE-98-length-39528-cov-4.095004_pt1 | contig 39528 bp, 36 predicted proteins | sample MGYA00374953_ERZ767285 | MGnify/ENA primary metagenome ERZ767285 (study PRJEB28947, sample SAMN06267186) | marine metagenome | isolation source: Columbia River Estuary | place: USA:Columbia River Estuary, USA | collected 2013-07-23 ...
TAAGGTGTGTGTTTAAATGCATCAATTAACGAAACGTTTATTGTGGAATCAAACTTACAGTATATCTGAAATATTTTTGATGAAGGCTCTTCATCGTCTCTTGGGGAGGCGTTTGCCTTGAATGCGTGCCTCGATTAAGTTCCCGCAACGACCGTGTAGCCTGAGCTTTTCGCAGCAAGCTTCAATCTTGAGTGTTTGTCGTTCGGCGCGAAAACCAAGGCGCCTGGCTGCGCAGTCGTTCATGAGTTGGATGTGAGGGTCCTCAAATTCGATGACCTTCCCACAATCGATGCAAACCAAGTGGTTGTGAGCAGGGCTATCTACGAAGTTGGGGTCATAAGTTTTCTGATCATCGCCGAGGTCAATTTCATGAAGTAGTCCGGCTTCAACGAGCAGGGAAATGGTGCGGTAGACAGTTGCTCTGGACGATTGCGTGTCGAGTGACTGAGTTTTTCGGATTCGCTCCCATAATTCATCAGCTGTAAAATGATCATCCGTGGAGAAAATAGCTTCCACAATCGCATTGCGTTGGGGGGTGTTACGCAAGCCTTTACTTTGTATAAACTGTTGTAAGCGCGTCTCAATGCTGGCATCCATGAAGTTAGCTTAGCTAAAGAGGTGCTCGCTGGCGAATTGGAAATTTCGACATTGGCATTTTTTTTGGTTGGTCTTAAATCTGAATAATGAAGCGTCTATCCAGCTACTCAATGAACCTACTAACGATAACTGCGGTGGCGGGTTTGTTTTCGCTATGCGCCTCATGCGGCACAAGGGATATCATGCAGGTTAAGCAGTATCATTTGAGGTCTATAGATACGGTGGATATGAAGCAGGCTCCTATGGTTCGAGGGGAGCAGATGTATCGAATGCGTGGTGCTGTATCAAAAGAGGAGCGTAGTCAGCGCTTAGGCCAGTATTACTCAGTTCGCTGGGAAAATAGCAACGAGGCTCAGGGACCTTTGAAAATCATCATGAACTACAATCAGGCTGCAACGGGCTCAAAGGTTTTGACCATGAGTCAGGATTTGCCAGCCGAAGAAACAAGCGGCTTGGTTGAATTTAGTATCTCTGGGGAAGCTTATCGCACTGGAGGCCGAGTGTTGGCTTGGAGGATCAGGATGATGAGTGGTAATGATGTGCTTTCTGAAAAACGTTCTTATATGTGGAAGTAGCTTATTTCGTCTCTATTTCATGATTGGCAAGTAGGACAAATCATGGGACGTATGTGCATGGCACGATTTGAAAATAAGGTTGCAGTTGTTACCGGCGCTGGCAGGGGTATCGGATTAGAGATCGCAAAAGCATTTGCGGCAGAGGGCGGCAAGGTCGCAGTGGTTAGTCGCAGCCCTGGGAGTTGTGGCTCAGCGGCAGAAGCAATTAACGCTGATTTCCCTGATTCGGCCAAATCCTATGCGGTTGATGTAGCCGACCATGAAGCCGTGCAAGCTCTGGGTAAGGAAATTATCGCGGACTTTGGAGCAGTCAATATACTGGTCAACAATGCGGGTGTTACTCGTGACGGATTATTAATGCGGATGAAGGATGAAGATTGGGATACCGTTTTGGATACCAACCTCAAAGGAGCTTTTAACACCGTAAAAGCATTTCAGCGCAGTATGATGAAGGCCGAGGATCCTCGCATTATTAACATTAGCTCTGTGATTGGATTGATGGGTAATGCTGGCCAGGTAAACTATGCTGCCAGTAAAGCGGGGTTGATCGGTTTTACGAAATCAGTGGCTAAGGAGTTGGCCGGCCGAAAGGTGACTTGCAATGCAATAGCTCCAGGATTCATTGTCACTGATATGACAGATGAGCTTAACGATGATCAGAAGGAGGCTATCGTGGGGAACATTCCGCTAAAGGAAATGGGCTCACCTCAAGATATAGCGTCGCTAACCTTGTTTCTTGCCAGTGCCGAGGCTAGCTACATCACTGGGCAGGTTATTGCCAGTGATGGTGGCATGACGATGTAATTGCGTCTCTTATCATTACAGTCGTTATGGAGCTTTTATTGATTCGTCATGCAGAAGCAGAAAATGCGGCGGCATGTGATGCTGAGCGTGCGCTTACGAAGAAGGGTAGAGAGCAGGCGGCTAAAGTTGGGCAGTTTCTCAAGCGTTACGATCTGGTTCCTGACCTTATTTTGGCGAGTCCACTCGTGCGCGCCCGTCAAACTGCAGAAATTATTTCCAATGGTGCGGCTGCCACAAGCCCGACTATTGAGTCATGGCTGGCGTGTGGTATGCGTCCTGCCACGGCTCTGAAGGAGCTCTGTGCGTATGATCAATTTCAGCGTGTTGCTCTCGTTGGCCATAATCCTGATTTTGAATACCTCGCTTCCTCACTACTGGGTAGTCAGTGCAGCGGGGTTCATGTGCGCAAGGCATCGCTTATTCACTTTTCGCGATTGTCGCCTCCCTCACAAGGCGCATGTCTTGAGATGATGCTGCCCGTTAGCGTGTTGTGAGCACGAGGTAGTTGCGCACTACTTTGTTCAGAAACGTGCGGTGTGATTTATTGCCGTTAGCAACTTGCGCACCAACCCACAAATCTGAAGATCGGCCTCCATCAAGGTTGAGTGCGATTATTGATTTGAACTTAACAGCTGGATGCTTTGCTAATGCTAGCGCTTGCGCGGCGCCGGAGAGTGTCGCTGTATCGATATGCCCCAGCATCCAGTGGTGGTTGCCGTCCCATGCGATGAAGCTACGCGGGCGATTGCGTTGAACTGAGAGGCCTTTTGTGGCGATGCCATTTTCGATGAGGATGGGGCCAGCTTGGAGAAGGTGTATAGCCTTGTTGATGAGTTTTGAGGAGGTAGAGCTATCTCGTCGCGTAATACTGCAGCCCGAAGCTGTAGCTGCATAGATGCCGGAGCCAAGTGAGGACTGGTTGAGGTAGCCTCGTTGGGTTCCTGACTCGACGACAAGCCCAAGGGGTTTTCCCTCTGGGGTGAAAAAACCAGCGTTTATGGCAGCAACCGCATTGCGTGACAAGCCGGCCGATTTTGCATCCAACCATATACTTCCGCATCCCTTGGGCTGGTCGGCTACTTGCAGTTGAAATTTGCGATCATCATAATAGACCGCTGAAATGGTAAGACCTTGAGAAGATGAAGAATGGTAACTTAGGGGTAATATTTCTTGAGCTGCTACTTGGGCGGGAGTTCGATGGTGTTCAGATTTTGGCTCAGTAGATGACGGCGAGGATGGACTGAGTTGGTGGCTTCTTGGGTTTGCGACTGAATTTTTTGACGTTGGTTTCGACAGTAGAAAAGTTCCAGGCTCAGGCCTGATGTTAGGCGTCATGACTGGCTGTGAGATTTGGTCCAGAGTATTGCCAAAGTCAGGGCTCGAGTCAGAGCTTGGGCGGGGAGCGCTGCAACTTGCCGATACAACAAAGCCTGTGAGTAGTATGTATCTCAGCATGCCTGTCGAAATCGCTATTTAGTTGCTACGGCTAGTAGCGTCTGAAAATAAGGAGCCTCGCTTTCTTTGTCCACAATGGTGGTTTCGATCTTTTGGAAACCTGCTTTGCTCATCATTTTAAACAACTCTACTTCAGAAAATCCGAGCCAGGTATCTGCATAAAGATCACGTGCTTGATCAAAGCTATGTTGAAGTAGGTCTAAAATGACGAGTTTGCCACCCGGTGCCAGGAGCTTATGGGCGGAATCTAATGCAGCTTGAGGATGGTCCGCGTGGTGCAAAGCCTGAGAAAAGATAGCTAGGTCTACGGAGTCATCATCAATCGGGGGGGATTCAATATCACCAAGACGATATTCTAGATTATCCAATCCATGCTTGGAGGCTAATTTTTTGCCAAACTCCACCATATTGGGGGCACTATCTACAGCGATCACTTTCTTTGCATTGGGCGCTAGTAGTTGTGCGAGCGTTCCTTCTCCAGCTCCCAAGTCGGCTACGACATCATAATTGAGAATTTTAAGCATCGCTTCAGCTAGGGACTTCCATGAGCGCCCGGGTACGTAGCTTTTACCGAATTTGCCAGCAAGCTCATCAAAATAAGCCCGTGTCTTGTCGCGTCGCTTACGAATGATATGAGAAAGGGTTTCTGAATCAGCCTTCACTTCAGGGATTTCCGTGGCTGCTTGGCGTGCTACCTCCATAATGGCATCAGGTGCTGATATGGCGTAAACATTGTTTTTTCCCGAACGAGCGCTGGTTACCAGCTCCTCTTGTCTGAGCTGGGATAGCTGAGTGGATATTCTACTTTGCCCCATGCCTAATATTTCTTGAAGCTCAGCAACGTTGAGAGGTTCATGGTTAAGTAAGAGTAAAATACGAATCCGAGTAGGGTCCGATAAAAGTTTTAGTGATTTAAGAATTGACGACATAGGATTACAGGTTTAATAACGCATCAACGTATCGAGATTTGACGATACAACAAATTCTATATATGAGCAAGCCATTCATTTTTTCTTCTGAGTCAGTTACTGAGGGACATCCCGACAAAGTATGTGACACCGTTTCCGATGCCGTCCTAGACGCCTGCCTCGAACAAGATATCAACAGCAGGGTAGCCTGTGAAACTTTTGTTAAAGATAATGTCGTCGGATTAGCCGGCGAGATCACAACGGACGCGAAGTTTGACTATGGTACGCTGGTAAAGAATACACTCAAGGAAATTGGTTATGATGAAGATTATGCCAAGGGAACAGACTATTCTTATACATGTAAATTTGAGAAGGGTGCCTTCTTGATGAACATGCTGGGTCAGCAATCTCCAGACATTGCCCAGGGTGTGGATGCTACAGGAGCAGCAGACAAGGATACTGAAGAGCAGGGTGCAGGAGACCAAGGTATCATGTTTGGTTATGCCACCAACGATACCGAAGCGCTCATGCCTGCGGCTATTCACTATTCTCACCGTCTAGGTCAGGCACTCACTCAGCTTCGTAAGGACCGCACTCACACTTGGCTGCGTCCTGATTCCAAAACTCAAGTGAGTATTGAGTATATTGACAACAAGCCGAACCGTTTCACATCAGTGGTTATTTCCACGATGCACGCCAAGGAGATTAGCACTCAAGAAATCCGCGAGGTTCTTACTCGAGACTTGATTGAGAAGAACCTGCCAGGTCATTTGCTCACTCCCGAAACTGAAATTTTGATCAACCCTACCGGCTTATTTGTGATCGGCGGTCCCGAAGGGGATGCGGGTCTTACGGGTCGCAAAATCATCGTCGACACCTACGGAGGTATGGGTCGCCACGGTGGAGGCGCTTTCTCAGGTAAGGATCCTTCGAAGGTTGACCGCTCAGCTGCCTACATGTGCCGCTGGGTTGCTAAGAATATCGTGGCAGCCGGCCTCGCGCGGGAGTGCGAACTTCAACTCGCCTATGCTATTGGCCATCCTCACCCGGTAAGTGTGAATGTGAATACCTTCGGCTCTAACGAGGTTGATGAGTCCCAAATTGAAAAGGCCGTCGATGAGGTCTTCTCATTCAAGCCCGCCGATATCGTCTCACAGCTCGATCTCTTACGTCCTATCTATGGTAAAACAACCAACTATGGTCACTTTGGCCGCGAAGATGCGGGCTTGCCATGGGAAGAAACTAACAAAGTAGATGCACTGAAAGCTTCTATCTAAAACAATCTCTAATCAACAAACCAAAAACAATAATATGTCTAATACAGCAGCAGCTACATTAACACCCGTCTTCGACGATTACAAAGTCGCGGACATCACTCTTGCTGATTTCGGTCGCAAGGAAATCGACATCGCTGAGCATGAAATGCCAGGACTGATGGCAACTCGCGCCAAGTATGGCCCTGAAAAACCACTCGAAGGCGTCCGTGTAATGGGCTCCCTTCACATGACCATTCAAACAGCAGTGCTCATCGAGACTCTGGTTGATCTGGGTGCTGATGTGCGTTGGGTGTCATGTAATATTTTCTCAACTCAAGATCATGCAGCAGCAGCGATGGCAGATGCCAATGTTCCTGTCTTTGCCTGGAAGGGTGAAACGCTTGAGGAATACTGGTGGTGCACATGGAAGGCTCTCCAGTTTCCTGGTGACCTCGGCCCACAACTTATCGTAGACGACGGTGGTGACGCGACACTTCTTATCCACAAGGGATACGAAATGGAAAATGGCTCAGACTGGATCAACGAGCCAGCTGGTTCTGAGGAAGAGCAGGTCATTAAGAATCTTCTCAAGAAGATCGGTGCCGAGCAGCCCGGAGTTTTTGCAAATATTGTGAAGGACTGGAAGGGTGTTTCTGAGGAAACTACCACGGGTGTTCACCGTCTCTACCAGATGGCTAAGGAAGGAACCCTTCTTATTCCTGCTATCAACGTCAATGATTCGGTAACCAAGTCGAAGTTCGATAACCTCTACGGTTGTCGTGAGTCACTGGTTGATGGCATCAAGCGTGCCACCGATGTGATGATTTCCGGTAAGGTAGCTGTTGTTTGCGGCTACGGAGATGTAGGCAAGGGTTGTGCTCAAGCGCTACGTGGCCAAGGGGCACAAGTCGTGGTCACTGAGATCGATCCTATCTGTGCACTGCAGGCGGCGATGGAAGGTTACCGTGTTCTCACCGTTGAGGACACCCTCGGCTGGGGAGATATTTATGTCACAACCACGGGTAACTACGACATCATCCGCCTTGAGCATATGGAGAAGATGAAGGATCAAGCGATCGTTTGTAATATTGGTCACTTTGATAATGAGATTCAGATGGATTCTCTGAGTAAGGCTGAGGGTGTTGAGCATCTCAACATCAAGCCACAGGTTGACAAGTACACATTCCCAACGGGCAACAGCCTCTACATGCTTGCAGAAGGTCGCCTGGTAAACCTTGGTTGTGCCACAGGTCACCCAAGCTTTGTGATGTCCAACAGCTTTGCTAACCAGACACTGGCCCAGATTGATCTTTGGAAAAACAAAGACAACTACAAGGCTGGTGAGGTGAAAGTATTGCCTAAGCATCTTGACGAGGAGGTCGCAAGACTTCACCTCGAGAAGATTGGTTGTAAGCTTACCGTGCTCAGCCAAGAGCAGGCAGACTACATCGGTGTTCCTGTCGAAGGCCCATACAAGCCTGAGCCATATCGCTACTAAGCGCTGATTTTTACAACGTATTTACCAAGCCCTCGCTGCAGATGCAGTGGGGGCTTTTTGTTGTAATTCATTCAGCGTGTATGACTAGGGTTGGTTGGTTGAAGATATTTACTCGACGGCTTATGCCGATATCTTTAAGTTAATGAGTATGAAAAATTCGATAGTAGTTGCGGCCTTATTTATATCCTTTGTGGGGGTGCTTCATGCAGAGATGAAGGTCCCTCGATCGATTCACAGAATGGACGAGCTGGATGAGGCTATCGTGAAAGCTACGAAGAAAGAGAAGCCACTTGTTTTTGTTTATACTGATCCGGGGACAAGCTGAGGACCCTGTGTGGCAGCCAGTTTGGAGGCCTTCAAATCATTTAAAACCGTCGGGGTCGTTGTTTTTGCCGACACGAAGAAAGATAAAGCGTCACTACCCAAAGGGGTAATGGAGGTGCGTGCCAAAGGTGGTAACACGATCCCTATGGTTTTTGTCACAACCGCGGATGGGGAGAAGGGGATCGATGCTGTGCCTTATGCTGTCCTAAAGGCTGACATGCGGGAGGCGGTAAGAGAGCTTCGTAAATCTCTTGAAGACGTTGATGTGCTCGGAGGTGTTGACTCTGTAGACGATACCGATGCTGGCGATGATTTAGAGCAGGAAAAAGCGCCTGAGTTCAAGCAATGGGAAAACTCTGCTGGCAAGAAAATCAAGGCGGCTGTTCGAGATGTTGACGGGGCTAGGGTGCTCTTCCTTCTACCTAATGGTAAAACCGTGTGGTATGACGTGTCCAAACTCTCTGAAGCTAGTCGGCTCAAACTGCAAGATACGGAGTAGGTGTCTACTCTATACTTCCTATTTTGGAACAATGTTCGCCACTGACCATTGTCAGTGGAGTCTGAAGTTATCGCTCTAGTGAGTTGATAATATATGGAGCAGGTTTGAAGTCTTGGATAAGGACCTCGGTGCGGCAATCGTCGCCTTTACCCCACTTCATACGCACTTCTTTGAGGTTGAAGTTAGGCGTTTTGTGAGGTGCAAAGAGAATATCGTCGTGAGATGAGTTGACGTGTTCTTTGAACATGTCTGGAACGATGTCTCCTCCGAGATGGTCATCACGGCCGGTTGCTAAATGGCATGTTCCGAGAACCTTCTCATCTTGGATATCTTGGTATGAGACAGGGAGGACTTGGGTGCCGAATCCAAGCTCACCTAATGTGCCTGTCATTGGGTCGTCAGCAAGGAGAGCGTTGTGGGCATCAATAGTGGCTTGATTACCTTCAATGATGGTGGATGATTTCACGTCGCGGTCCTTCACTTCGAGGATGCCAAGGGTGCCGTCTTCATATTTCATGGGGAACTGGCCGCGGGCATCCACTGGCACGAAGTATACTTCACCAGCGGGAAGGTTGGCGATGTCGGGCTTGGTGCCTTGACAGAGTCCGTGAGACTTTTGTGCCTCCTGTCCGTCCAGTCCTAACCAGGCGGTAAGAATGCGGCCGTCTTCTAGTTCAAAATCAATTTCTACTTCGTCGGCGCGGTTGAGTGCCTGGCGAATCTTCTCGGCATCATCTGAAACTTCTTCGTAGTCGACGGCTAGGCCGGAGCGTAAGATAATCTCATTCATGCCGTGCATGGTAGCTCCGCGGAAGCCGAACACCTTGCAGCGCTCAGTGAGCGGGGCGGTTGCAGAGAATGTCGAGATACACAATACGATGTCGTAGTGAGGGTAGATGTCTTTGTTGAGCGAGAGTTCCTTGCCTTCGCTGTCCCATACCTCATCAGAAAGGTCGAGGTTGGAGCCGTGGGTACAACGGTAGGCAAACATCTCGCCACCTGTCATACCTAGTTCATCCATAACGCCGTCTCTCAGGCTTTCATAAAAATAATGGTGTGCGTTTTTTTGAACTTCAAATCCATCGGACTGCAAGAAGGAGAAGTCTTTCATCCAACGCTCTGGTTCATCGAAGTCTGTTAAAATACAAACACGACAACCTTGGGTGGGCTTAAATACTGTGTCTAGTAATCTTGTGACACTAAAATCTGGGAAAACACGCTGCTCCGGATTAAGTAAAATTTCTTTTCTAAGGTAGTCTGGGAAATTCTTCGTTACATTCATGTGAGGCAAAATATGGACTTTTGGACTTACCGCAAGTAAAGTTTACGATTATGCCATACTAGCATCATCTTTGGAGAGTAGTTGGAGCATGGCGCCTTATGTGTGACAGCTTGATTAAGAGTGCCTTTTTCTCAGGTGTGAGGGTAGGATCCCTAGCTGATCGCGGTATTTTGCGATGGTTCGGCGAGCGACTTTGATGCCCTTGGCCTTGAGTTGTTTCTCAATTGCGGTGTCGGAGAGGGGTTTGCTGGTATCCTCGCCACTGACGATTTTTTGAATGGCTTCTCGGACACCTGTGTTGGAGATCTCTGTGCCCTGCTTAGTGGTGTAGCCGGAGGAGAAAAATCGGCGTAGTTCCATAAGGCCGTGAGGAGTTAGGATGTATTTGCCTGATACAGCTCGCGAGACAGTTGCTGCGTGGACACCGATGGCTTCTGCAATATCTTGCATGGTCATTGGGCGTAGCTTGGTGAGACCGTGGGTGATGAAGTCGGGTTGGCGTTTGACGAGTTCGGTGCCTATTTTTAACAATGTTTCTTGCCTTTGACCGAGAGCACTAATGATTTGCCTGCCTTCATGTATGTTGTCCTTGATGAATTTGCGAGCCTTGGGGTCTGAGCTCAGTTTCGCCAGTAAGTCTTTGTAGTGGTTGCTGATCTGAAGCTTGGGTAGATGGTCTCCAGTAAGGTGAGCGTAATATTCTCCTTCGGTGTTTCTGCGTAATTCAAGATCGGCACTAACATGGGGGTTTGAAGTTGGGTCAAATGCGGCGCCCGGGTCTGGGTTTAGGGTAGCAATATATTCGGCCGCATCATTGACGGCTTCTTGGGTAACTCCTAAGGCTCTTGCAATATCGCCAAAACGGTGGCGCGCTAAATCTCCAAGGTGTTGGTCAACAATGCGGCTTTCCAGAGAGCCTCCCATGCCATTGAGCTGAAGCTGAAGAAGGAGTGACTCGGTGAGGTTCTCGGTGGCAACACCTGGAGGATCGAATCTTTGAAGTAGACTAAGTGCGGAGCGAAGTTGCTTGAGCGGATAGCTGGAGTTAGCTGCGATGTCTTCAAGGGGATCATCGAGAAATCCAGTGTCGTTGATAGAACCTATGAGTAACTCAGCAGCCATGTAGGTGTCATCATCAAGAGCGGCGTGATTGAGCTGCTCAACGAGGTGCTGCTGGAGTGTTTGTGGTGCAACGATTGAATTATACAGGAATTCACGCCGTTCTTCGTCGTCAGATGTGTGACTGCGGGTTCCGTGCATCAGGATCTGATCCTCGCGCCAATAGTCATCAAATTCAGAAAGGTTTTCGTAATCAGTTTCGGCATCGGCTATTTGAGCTTCCTCCAGCTGCTCGCGATCTTCTGTGATTTCCAGGGTCGGGTTTAATTCAGCAACCTGGCTGAGTAGCTGCCCGAGTTCCATGGTGTTGGCCTGCAAAATCTCGAGGCTCTGACGCATTTGCGGCGAGAGAGTCTGTTGTTGGGATAGGTTTTGCTGGAGACCCGTCGATGCCATGGCTGTATATGCAGTGAGTACTGGAGTGTGCACAAACCCCGAAGGGGTGTTGTAAGGGATGCCGTCAAAAATCTTGGCTGGTTGGCGCTAAATCAAGGAAGGCGCCTGAGGGTAGAATGAAACCAAAGCTCGTTTCAACAATATTCTTAGCAAATTCTATGCCATTATTGATAAAAATTAAAAATGGAGGCTTATTGCTATGATTTGATAGTTGGTATTTTACTCAATGCAGCTAAGAACATGCCGTGTTCTCTGTCGGTGTGAAGCTAGGTAAAGGAGGTAGCTGGTGGATTGCTATCGGCTTCTTCCTTTTGACTGCGGCACCCGGTATGTGGTATCCGGCGTTGCCTAATATTTTGAAGGCTCAAGGGATTGAGTGGGTTCTTCCCTATGCATTTGCGGTCGGGCCTCTCGCGTCTTTATTTTCGCCACTCATTTTTGGTTCTATGGCTGATTATCGATTCTCAGCTCAGAAATTAGTTGGCACCTTGTCGCTCTTGGGTGCCGGTTTTTTAGGCATGGCTTTTTATTCGCTCTACATGGGCTGGGGCGCATGGTGGTATCTTGGGTTCCAAGTGCTAAACGCTTTATTAGGAGCCCCGATGTGGTCGCTTGTGTCCACGGTGACTCTTGCTAATGTTGATAATGCTCAGAAAAAGTTTCCTCTATTTAGAGTGTGGGGGTCGGTAGGTTGGGTGATTGCGGGGTTATTGGTGAGCTGGATGGGATGGGATAGCTCTCCGTTGGCAGGTATTGCTGCTGCAGGTATCAGGGTTATCTTTGGGCTTTCATGCTACATGATGCCAGATACGCCGCCGCAAGGGAAATTGGAGTCAGGTAAACCCAATTGGCGTAAAAATCTCGGGCTAGATGCTCTGGTGCTTTTCAAGGATCGAACGATGCGTGTGTTCTTATTGACCACGCTACTCTTTACGGTCCCTTTGGGTGCATTCTATATGTATGCGCCCATGCAACTCATGGAGCTGGGTGATACGCATCCAGCTGCCTCCATGACTCTTGGCCAGATAGCAGAAATTTTTGCCATGCTCGTTTTGGGGTGGTTGCTGGCGAAAGGGAAGCTGCGCTGGGTTTTGGTCTCGGCCTTGTTGATGGGTCTTGCTCGTTACGCGCTGTTTGCTTTTTCTGGCTGGGGTGGCGAGCTGATTTGGATTTGGATCGGCATCGCGCTGCATGGGCCGTGCTACACGTTTTTCTATATTACAGGACAAATACTGGTCGATCGCCGCGTCGATGCTTCGATGCGAAGCCAGGCACAGGCCTTGTTAGGCACGCTTGTTGGTGGTGTCGGTGGCTTAGTTGGAAGTTTGTTTTGTGGCTGGTGTTATGCAGGCACAATGGGAATTCCCCATAGCTGGGTGTTTTTCTGGGGTATTTTGGCTGTGGCAGTATTGGGGTGCACCCTCTACTTTGTCACAGGCTTTAACACCAGCATGCGCAAAGCAACTGAGTCGTAGCTTAGCTCCTCAGAAGGATTAATTCTCAGGCTCCCATGCGCGTGTTTCAAAGCGCATGATTTCCTTGATGAAGGTGAGGGGGACGTCACCAGTTGGACCGTTACGGTTCTTGGCGATGACGAGCTCTGCCTTGCCGTCTTCTTCATCACGGTCATCTTTGTTGTCAGCATAATAAGCAGAGCGGTAAAGGAGGCCCACCATATCGGCGTCCTGCTCGATAGAGCCAGATTCTCGAAGGTCTGACATGCGAGGCTTGCCGCCGCCGCCACTCGATCCAACTCTGGATTCTGGACCACGGTTGAGCTGGGCCAGCACGATGATTGGGATATCGAGCTCTTTGGCAAGCCCCTTGAGGCCGGCCGAGATTTCTGCCACTTCTCGTTCACGAGAGTTTTGAGCTTGTTTCGAGTTGGAGCGCATTAGCTGGAGGTAATCGATAGCGATGACCTTGATATCTTCCTCTTTCTTTTTGCGCCTGGCTTTAGCTCGAAGTTCGTTGATGCTGATTCCTGGGGTGTCGTCGATGAAAAGTTTGCAGTCTTTGATCTCCTCGGATGCGCGTTTGATGCCGATGAAGTCAGATTTGGTGGGGTCGAATCCCTTCATGACCTTTGACTTGTCAAATCGGGCACGTGCGTAGAGTAATCTCTCGACTAACTGAAAGGCTCCCATCTCAAGGGAGAAAACCATGGCGGGGAGGTTGAGATCGAGGCAGAAGTGCTCGACGAGATTCATCGCGAATGATGTTTTTCCCATGGAGGGACGTGCAGCGATAATGAACATTTCTCCAGGTTTGAGACCGTTGGACATTTTATCGATTTCAGAATAGCCAGTGAGCAGGCCTCGGCTGTCTTCGTCACGATGAATAAAGGCTTCGAAGTTCGCGATCACAGTTTTCATGTGGTCGGCAATCGTTTCCTCTTTGTTGCGCTCCGCTCCCTCACGAATGGCGAGCACTTGCGATTCGACATTATCGAGTAGTTGCTCGACTTCTTCTTGGTCATCATAAGCACGAGTGATGGCCTCGGTGCAGTGCTGAATCACTGAGCGCAGCACATACTTGTCTTTGACGATGTCAAGGTGGTGCTCGTAGTGCGCATGGGTGGGGGAATAAGTATAAATTTCTGTAACTGCCGCGGGCCCTCCGACGGATGCCATCAGGTTGCGGTCCATCAGTGTTTGGGACAGCGATACGAGCTCAATGGGCTCATTTTTCTCAAATAGCTCGAGTAAGACCGTGTAAAGAGCGCCATGGGCAGGTTGGTAGAAGTGATCCGCGGTTAGTTTGTTTTCTACGGCAAGTCCGATAAACTGCTGCGGGTCCTGAAACATGGATGAGAGCACGCTTTTTTCGGGCCCAATGGCATGGGGGAGAGCACGCTCGGCTGACTGTAGGTCAGGGGCTGGAGCTTTTTGAAGAGCGGGTCCCTCGTTTTTTCTGAATGATCCAGATTGAGAGGTGGGAGGTGAGTCAGTTGCCATAAGTAAATAGCTTTTTAGAAGGTTTTGGCAGAAGGTCAATCTGAGTAAGCTGGAAATTATGTGAATAACTTCTGAGTAGAGATCAGCCCTGTGAAAATAGACGGCTATGATTATAGAGCACTCAAAATGTGAATAAGATCATGATAAGCAGTGAATAAGTTATTAAATAATTAGGCAAACAACTCGATTTGAGTTTTTTGCTAGTATAATTACGAAACTAATAATTTGTGAATAATCTGCGCATAACATGTTAATAGTATGTGTATAAATGCATAGTCGAGGGCACAGCGATTCCATAGGATAATACTGGCAGCTTAAGAGTGCTGCTGCTGGGGCAGATTAGCTGCCTCTGACGATGGAGGGTATTTCGTCCAGTGAGAAGACGAAGTGATCTGATTCAGATCGAACCTTTTCTCGAGCCGCATATCGGCCAAAGCCGATAAAGACGTCTGCAACGCTTTTAGCCTCTAGATCTGAGATGCCGTCGCCAACCATGACGATGTGCTCTGGGCTAAGCTCTGCTTTCAGCTGCTCAATAATCTGAGGTTTACCACCGTTTCGTGTGGGTGGGGCTGAGGTGTCATAACCTGCGTAGCTGCCATCCTCGCAAAACTTGAGCGGAACGGCCTCGATACGCTTGACGCCAAGAAGCGCGGCGAGTGGTTCAATTACCTGGGTGAAGCCGCCAGACACAATCACAATTTCCCAGCCATCACTGCGAAGTTGGCCCAGGGTGGCCAGTGCGGTAGGCTCGATATGCTCAATATAGAGCTGGCCTACCTTTTTGCAGGTATCAAGGCTGGGTTTGATGATATCGAGCCGCTGAGCAAAAATGTCATCAATCGGCACTTCGCCATTCATCGCTGCGTTGGTAAGGGCTTCAATTTCTTGAAATGTATCGGGGCCGTTCACTCTTGCGAGTTCATCAATACCCTCAATGGCGGAAAGTGTGGAGTCGCAGTCAAAGACGATTAGTTTCATGTCAGAAAAATGGTGTTGGGCTTAAATGGGCCAGTTTGGTGTGGCATAGGTGATGCCATTAATACTTTAGCAAGATTTTGGGCAGTCTACTTCTGGTTATTTTTTGCCGTAGATGCTCTCAGGGTTGAAGCTAAGGTCGGTCTCTGTAAATCTTAACGCAGCCGGGTCTTTTCCGCTATCTAGGTCAACAGAGCGGTAAAAGCAGCTGTTTCGACCTGTATGGCATGCACCAGCACCTATTTGCTCCACATAGAGGATGAGGGCATCTTGGTCGCAGTCGGTGCAAATCTCTATGATTTTCTGTGTATGGCCAGAGGTGGCACCTTTGTGCCAAATTTCCTGCCGGCTTCTTGAATAATAAACGGCTTCGTTGAGCTCTAATGTTTTCAAGAGAGACTCTTCATTCATGTATGCCAACATGAGTGGCTCCTTCGTGCTTGCGTCGATTGCCATCGCCGGGATGAGACCGTCGGCATCAAACTTAGGGGCAAATATGGGGCGCTCTTCGACCTCTTTTTTGTCGGTTCGAGTTCCAAGTGTGACGCGGCATTGATTACTGTCCATGTCTTGGGCTTATCACGTCCACGAATTCTGTCCAGCTTTGGGCTTGGCATCTTTTGCGATAAGGTGAAGCAGGCAGGTTGAAAATTGCCCATGTGACATAGAATTCAAGTGAAAGGGATAGACAAAAATCAAGATTGGGGCGAAGATACTCTTAGTTTCACGCTTAATGGTGAAATGGCTCTATCTAAGATATTCTAATGAAGAAATACGCCCTATACAAAACAATCGCGCTTAGTTTGGTACTCGCGACAACATCCGTGCCTCATTTGGCGGCTAAGACAAACTTCAATGTCGTTGGTAAGCAAATGATCATCATGCTGCGCAATAGTCACTACGAGCGGCTTGATTTTGATGCAAGTCTGGGAACTCGCTTTTTCGATACCTACATCAAGTCACTAGACGGCAATAAACAATATTTTTTGGCGTCCGATATTACGATGTTTCGCAACAAGTATGGAGAAAACCTCCATGAGCTTCTTATGCAAGAGGAATGCATGACTCCTGCGGTCGAGATCTACGATGTATACCGTAAACGTGCTAATGAGCGCATTAAGCATGCCCAAGAGTTACTCAAAGCCGATAGTGATTTTAGTTTCGACAGTGATCGAGAGGTGATTCTAGACAGAGAGAAAGCGGAGTGGCCAAAGTCTCAAGAGGAAGCCAAGCAGATTTGGAAAGATCAGGTAGAGCAGGCTTTATTAAGTGAGGTTCTGAGGCGTGAGAGTGTTGCTGACCTGGCGGCGAAGCAGGGAAAAGATGACCCCTTGAAAGACAAGAAGCTTCCGGGTGAAATGATTTCATTACGTTATGAGCGAGTGCTTAAGAGCATCAACTCTGCTGACGAAGAGGATATTGCTGATCGATTTTTCAGTGCGATTGCAAAAAGCTATGACCCGCATACTGATTATTTCAGCATGTCTGAGATGGAGCGCTTCATGTCAGGCATGAAAAACTCACTCGTAGGTATCGGGGCGTTACTTCAAGCTGAAGATGATGGTTCAACTAAAATTACAGGTATTGTGGTTGGTGGCCCAGCAGACAAAGAAGGGTCGCTTAAGCTAAACGATAGGGTTGTTGGTGTTGATCACATCAATGCTGGGACTGAAGATGCAGTGGTCGATATCATGTTCGAAAAGCTGGACAGAGTAGTCGATATGATCCGAGGCAAAGAGGGGGTCGATGTAAGACTCAAGGTTGAGCCTGCAGATGGTGCTCCAGGCGAAGTTAAATATATCGTTATCAATCGTGGTAAGGTGGAGCTCAAAGATGAATTGGCTAAAGCGGAGGTAATAGAAATGGCGCGTCCCAGTGGCGGCAAGCAACGGCTAGGTTTCATACGCTTGCCAGCTTTTTACGCTGACTTCCAGAATTGGGAAACTCGTTGCTCAACCGATATTGAAAAACTAGTGAGTCGACTCAATGATGAAAAAGTTGAGGGGATTGTTCTTGATTTGAGAGGCAATGGTGGAGGATCACTGGAGGAGGTTCGTAGAATGACGGGTTTCTTTACCGGTCGTGGCCCAGTCGTGCAGGTTAAAAACTTCCGTAATCAGGTTGAGGTGAAAGATTCATCCCACACCAAGCCTATTTTTGACGGGCCAATGGTTGTCTTAATTGATAAAACAAGTGCCTCTGCTAGTGAGATTCTGGCCGGAGCATTGCAGGACTACAATCGGGCTGTTGTAGTGGGTGATAGTTCAAGCTTTGGTAAAGGCACGGTGCAACAGCCAATGCAGATTAAGAAAATGATGCCGTTCATGGCTGATGCAAGTCGGGCAGGGGTGCTTAAGCCAACCATTCAAAAGTTCTACAGAATCGCGGGTAGTACTACGCAGCTTAAGGGGGTAGAGTCAGATATTGTCTTACCCTCGATGTTGGATGCTTATGAGGTGGGTGAAGCTCATTTGGATCATGCTCTGCCTCACGACGTGATCCCGGAAGCTCCTGGCTATGAAAAGCTTGATCGTAGTAATTTGTTCGTTGCTGATATTAAAAAGCTCAGCCTTAAACGCATTGAGGAATCAAAGGATTTTAAATACGTTCAAGAAGATGCGGAGAGGCTGATCAAGCGACGTGACGATAATGTGCTTTCGCTCAACAAAGCAGTGCGCAAGAAAGAGCTGGCTGATAATGAGCAACGTAGAGAACTGCGTAACACGGAGCGCCGTGAACGCTTTGCTGAAGTTGCTGATAAAGACGCCGATACATTTCGTTTTTTCCGGCTTAGTTTGGAAGACCTCGAACTCGAACAACTTATCGAAATCGATCGTGAGAAAGACAAGGAGAGCTACATGCGTAAAGCAAAAGATGGTGTCGCTGATCTCGATGACACCCCTGAATGGCCGAGCTCACTTGATCCGGTCAAGCGCGAGGGGATTCATATTCTTGCTGATCTTGTTGAAGCCGCAAACCAAGCTCGTGTAGCAGGTAATGCTCAAAATAATAACGGTTAACGGCATGGAGCTATACGGCTTTCATTCTTTTTACGTGGTTTAATGAGTAGTGATATTACTGCCAATCTTGGGCGTATTAAACAGCGTGTTGCTGATGCTTCTGTGCGCTCGGGTAGGTCGGCAGATGCAGCGCAGTTACTCGTGGTTTCAAAGACCTGGCCTGCGGAGAAGGTGTCCGAAGTAGTTGCGGCTGGTCATCTGGCTTATGGTGAAAATAGAGTTCAAGAAGGGGAGGAGAAAATCCCGCGGTTGCCAGATCATCTGCACTGGCATCTGATTGGCCACCTACAGCGTAACAAGGTGCGCAAGGCTTTGCCTCTGTTTCAGACGATTCATAGCATTGATTCGCTCAAGCTGGCTCGCTACACCTCTAATATTGCCGCTGAGCTTGGGGTTAAGCCAAAGATTTATCTGCAGGTTGATTTGGCGGCAGAGGAGACTAAAAATGGATATAATCCCGATAAGCTGAGAGATGATCTTGATGATTTGCTATCATTAGAAAATGTCTCAATTCTCGGGTTGATGTGTATTCCTCCCATGGCGGCGACTCCAGAAGATGCCAGGCCGTGGTTTGTGAAGCTAAGAGAGCTACGCGATGAGCTGGAGCATAGAGCCGGGCAAGCATTTCCTGGTCTTAGTATGGGCATGAGTGGTGACTTTGAGGTTGCCATTGAAGAGGGCTCCACCATCGTGCGTGTGGGGTCCGCTATTTTTGGCTCCAGAACCTAGCACTCGTAAATTAAAGTTCATGCCAGCTGTCACTCTTATACAAAACGTCGTCATCGGTGACGAGCTCGCGCTTGCCTGGAGTGATGGCAGCGAGCGCTATATTAATTTACGTAAGCTTCGTGAAGCTTGTCCATGTGCTGTTTGTCAAGGCGAGCCCGATGCGATGGGGCATGTGGTAAAGCCTACGGTGACTCACACAGAGAAAAGTTTTCGGGCATTACGAATGCAGCAAGTGGGAGGCTACGCGCTGCAGATTACCTGGGCCGATGGTCATAGCTCTGGTATTTATTCTTATGATTTATTGCGCAGGATACAAGTCGGCTAAATAGCTCAATCAGGTTCTTTTACTAAAATGAGGATGAAGGCCAAATCACTTATTACTTTCTTTTATTTAATCATCTGTGGCGCTGCCATAGCGGCAGAGAAAATAGCACCAGATGAGATTGTAAGCTACAAAAAGGTCGGCGAGGTTGATCTAAAGCTTCATGTTTTTAAGCCGGAGGGGCATCTGGTGAGCGATAAGCGCTCCGCTGTGGTATTCTTTTTTGGCGGAGGTTGGAGCGGCGGCACACCTAAGCAATTCTATCAGCAGAGTCGCTTTTTAGCAGAGCATGGTATGGTAGCTTTCGCCGCAGAATATAGGGTGGCCAGTGTTCACAAAACGAGCCCCTATGAGTGTGTCACTGATGGTAAGTCTGCCATTCGTTGGGTGCGAGAACATGCGGCAAGTCTAGGAGTGGATCCCACGCGTATTGTATCCTCTGGTGGTTCTGCCGGCGGGCATGTGGCAGCTTGCACTGGTGTGATCCAAGGATATGAACAGGAAGGTGAAAATGTCTCTATTAGCTCTCGGCCAAATGCGATGGTGCTTTTTAATCCGGTGCTTGATACCACGGCAAAAGGCTACGGGGCAGGGCGCTTTGAGCGTAGTAAGCAGACAGAGCTTTCTCCATGCCACCATGTTCGCAAGGCATTAGCTCCGACGATCGTATTTCAGGGGGTTGCCGACACGACGACGCCGTTAGAGAATGCAGAGCGCTTCAGCCAGCTGATGGAAGAGGCTGGTAACAGCTGTGATGTTATTACTTATGAGGGGCGCAAGCACGGGTTCTTTAATGGCAGCTTTTTCCGGTCCAAGAACAATGATAAAGATTTTGCCGATACTATGCGCAAAACCCTCATCTTTCTGAAGAGCAATGGCATGCTCGATTAGTCGTTGTAGAGTCTTTGCCGCAGGGGTTAACTATTCTTGCTCGCCATCTTTTTGCTGCACGGGAATGATTTCGAAGCGCAGGGTGTTGTCTTTGCCGAGGTATTGTCGGGCCAAGGTGTTGATTTCGTCCAAGTTGATAGCGGCGTAATCTGCATCACGCTTGCGAGCCCAGTCGAGGCGGTATGGTTGCTCCTGAGATTGAGACATGACGGTGCCAAGCCAGTAGGAGTTCTGACGAAGCGACTTCTTCAGCTCGCTCAAGCGAGGTTCTAGGGCACGAGTAAGTTCATCTTGGGTGGCGCCTTCTTTAGAGAGCTTGTCCGCAATTTCGATAATGATTTTGCCAACGCGTTCGGCTTGCTCAGGCTTGCCGGGAGAGACGGCTAGCAGATAGCCGAGGCCTTTGTAGGTGTCGCTCGGTTGGAATCCTGCATATGGACTGTATGCTTCGCCGAGCTCTTCGCGGATTTTCTCGCGCATACGATTAGAGAGAATGCTACTTAACACGCTGAGCCGGCGAGTAGTGCCAATGCTGTCCTGATCCGTGCCAGTGGCTTTCCAGGTGACGATAGCTGTTCCTGTGGGGATACGACTATCAAAGGTGTAGCGTGTCTCCATGGGGGGGGTGGGTAGGTTATTGAGAATGCGGAGCTCTGAATGATCTGGTTTGTTTGTTGCTCGTTTCGGCAAAGCACCAATGGTACGAGCCAGAATGGGGATGGTTTGATCAACTTCGAGATCGCCAACGAGGGAGAGCTCAAGATAGTCGTTTTTGAGAGCGGGGGTCACCCAGGAACTGATGTCCTCGGTGCTATAGCTATTAGCTTGCTCAAGGGTGGGGAAGACGAAGCGAGCGTCATTTCCTCGGAGTAGTGCGGCCATCTCTGCCTGAGCACCCGCGGGCGTATGTTTCATCTGGGCATAAATGGAAGGAAGCTGTGCTTTGAACATGCGCTCACCTTCGGGGCGTAGCCCAGGGTCAGTGAGATAGGCGCAGAGAAGTTGAAGCTGGAGCTCGAGGTCTTCAGGAGTCGTGGATCCAGAGAGGATAAAAGCGTCCTCTCCTACTTGAAAGCCGATGCCGGCATTGCGTCCTGCGAGAATCCGGTCGAGGTCGTCGGAGCTGTGCTGACCCAGGCCACCAGCGCCAAAAGCAGAAGATGCAAACATGTCCAGGCCTGGTTTGTCCATGGGCATGGTAAGTTTTCCGGCACCTACGCGGGCAGTGAGGTTGATGGAGTTTTTGTTGAAATCAGTTTTTTTAATGTTGCAGCTGCAGCCGTTGTGAAAGCTGACTTGGGTAATATCCAGGTCTTTGATATGTGACTGTTGGATAATGGTGCCTGGTTTGCCGAAGTCGGTGTAGGCAAAGCTGGCGGCAGCTTTTTTCTCAGGAGGGCTGACTTCGATGGCTCGGCTTTCTGCATAGAGTGTGCTGAGTGTATGGTCAGCATTGTCTTGAGGCGCATTGGTGGTGAGTATGAGGGTGATGTCTTCTATGTCCCAGAATTTGCGCAGTGCTTGGTGACAAGTTTCAGGGGTGATCTTTGAAATGTTTTCGCGCAGAATAGCTAAGTCGTCAGCTGGCGTGGAAAAGACGGCGTCCTTGTGTACGTGCTTGGCAAGTGAAGATGCGAGATTATTGGTTTTGCGGCTTGGCTCGGCCTTGACGGAGAGCTCGTAGGAATTGACTAGGTTGGCTTTGATTTCGTCTAGTTCAGCTTGGGTGAAGCCATGTTCAATAGCGCGGCGGAGTTCTTGTTCGAGCACGGGGAGTGCTGCCTGCCAGTTGTGATCTTTGGCGTCTACTGAGATGCCACCAATTTTGGTGAATTTAAAGAGGTTGTATGCATAGGCACTGCCGCTGGTGATGGGGGAGTTTTCCTTTTTAGCCAAAATATTAAAACGCCGCGAGAGAATGGAGTTGGCCAAGTAGAGTGGTAATTTTTCTGCTCGGTTGGCTTTGGTGTCAGCTTTTTTCTCAAAGGGCTTTATAGCAGTGAGTGTAAGATCTGAAGTGGCGACCTCTTTGTCGGCCAGGGCGAGAGTCTTGAAACCGTGATCAGAGGGGATGGTGCCCAGTGATGGTTCGCTACCCAGTGCCGCTGGGTTTTTCATGCTGCCAAACGTATCTATAATGCGTTGTTCCGCGACCTTGGGGTCAAAGTCACCCACATAGATAAAGGTCATGCGGCTTGGGTTGTAGTAATCACGGTAAAAATCAGTGAAGGCAGAGCGAGGAGCAGACTTAATGATTTTCTCGGTTCCAATGGGAAAGCGCTTCGCCAGTAGAGCATCGGGTAGCAGGGCGTTGAATTGCTGCTCCATAAGTCGCATCTGCACAGAATCGCGTGATGTTTTCTCTGAGAGGATAACTCCGCGTTCTTTGTCGATCTCTGATTTCTTGAGGAAGGCTCCGTCACCAAAGTCGCGCATGACATCAAAACCAAGCTTAAGGGTGTCCTCTTTATTATTGGGGAGGTCCAACATGTAGACTGTCTCATCAAATGAAGTGTAGGCATTGGCATGGGCTCCAAAGGCAATACCTAGGCGTTGCATTTGTGGGATCAGCTTGCTGGCATCAGGGAAGTTTTTAGAGCCGTTAAAAACCATGTGCTCAAGAAAGTGGGCTACACCACGTTGGTCTTCACGCTCCATCAGAGATCCAGCAGCGATGTGGAGTCTCATGCTGACACGACCGGGAGGCTGCTGATTACCCAATACAACATAGCGCATACCGTTGGGTAGCTGACCGTATGTAACTTTTGAGTCCGAGCTAATATCACTTCTGTCCTGAGCCCACACAGGGTGCGTGGAGCTGATGGTTTCCTTCGATGATGCGGTGGGTGAAAAAACAAGGCAGCAGACGGCCAGTGTGCCATGTAAATAGGATAGTAACTTCATGTAGATATAAATTCACTTAGTAAGCGTTATTAGCCAAGCCCATTGTCTTATTTATTTGAACGTGGCTTAGATATTTGCTCATTAGCAACTTGACCCTAGGCACTCATCCCCATAGCTTCCCGACGTCTGCGCTTAAGCAGCGCATTATGTCATGAATATCCACGAATATCAGGCGAAGGAGCTGTTCGAAAAATTCGGTGTAGCCAGTCCCAACGGACAGGTCGCTGGAACAGCTGAAGAGGCGGAAGCCGTTGCTCGGGCCATTAATGAAAATGGTGAGGGTAAGCAATTAGTGATCAAAGCTCAGGTTCACGCAGGTGGACGAGGCAAAGGGACTTTTAAAAATGGCTTTCAAGGTGGGGTTCATCTCATCGAAACACCGGAAAAAGCTGCTGAGTATGCCGAAAAGATGCTCGGCCAAACACTCGTCACCAAGCAAACTGGTGAAGAGGGTAAGCTGGTTAGCAAGGTGATGATTGCTGAGGCCGTTGATATTGATCGTGAGCTTTACCTAGCTATTCTAATGGATCGTGAAACTTGTCGCCCCGTCATTGTTGCGAGCACAGAAGGTGGAATGGACATTGAGGAAGTTGCTGAGAGCACTCCTGATAAGATTGTTCGCCAATTCATTCATCCGCTTGCAGGACTCCAAGGTTATGAAGTTCGCAAGCTGGCAAAGGCTCTGGAGCTCTCTGGCGACCAAGCCAAGCAGTTCGGTAAGTTGATCAAGAATCTCTACGCTCTATTTTTAAAGTGCGACTGTTCCATGGTTGAAATTAATCCACTGGTCGTCACTCCGGATGGAGACATCCTTGCACTTGATGCGAAGTTTGGCTTCGATGATAATGCCCTGTATCGTCATCCTGATATTGTGGCCTACCGCGATACCGATGAGGAAGATCCTCGTGAAGTGGAGGCATCCAAATTTGACCTTAACTATATCGGCTTAGATGGGAATATCGCTTGTTTGGTCAATGGTGCAGGTCTTGCCATGGCTACCATGGACATTATCAAACATTGCGGCGGTGATCCCGCTAACTTCCTTGACGTAGGTGGTGGAGCCACCAAGGAGCAAGTTTCTGCAGCTTTTAAAATTATTCTCGGTGACCCCAACGTTAAAGGCATCTTGGTCAACATCTTCGGCGGTATTATGCAATGTGATATTATTGCTGAAGGTATACTTGCTGCGGCGAAAGAGACTGGTTTGAGTATTCCTCTCATTGTCCGCTTGGAAGGAACCAATGTTGCCAAAGGTCGTGAGTTGATTGCTAATTCCGACCTTGATGTGATCACGGCTGAAAGCCTTAACGATGCCGCAGAAAAAGCGGTTGCTGCAGTCAGCGCATAAACTTCAATCTTAAACTTATTTTATTATGTCAATTCTAGTTGATGAAAACACTAAGGTGCTCGTGCAGGGCATCACCGGAGGCTTTGGTGGCAAGCATGCCCAGTTGAGCCTTGATTACGGCACTCAAATTGTTGCTGGCGTGACTCCTGGAAAAGGTGGTCAGGTTTTTGGTGAGAAGACCCCCGTCTTCGATACCTGTGCAGAGGCTGCCCAAGAAACCGGAGCCACGGTTTCCGCCATCTTCGTGCCACCTCCGTTTGCCGCAGATGCCATTTTAGAGGCTGTTGATGCTGAGCTCGATCTAGTCATTTGTATCACCGAAGGCATTCCAGTTGCTGATATGATGCGGGTGAAGGAAATCATGCGAGGTAGTAAGACCCGCCTGATTGGCCCTAATTGTCCTGGTATTGTTACTCCAGGCCGCGGCGAAGACTCGCACGGTGGTTGTCGCATTGGCATTGCTCCCGGTTATATTCACAAGCGCGGTAATGTCGGGGTTGTATCCCGTTCTGGTACGCTCACTTATGAGGCGGTATATCAGCTTACTGAGCTGGGTTATGGTCAAAGTACCTGTGTCGGCATTGGTGGTGACCCTATCAATGGCACTTCACACCTTGATGTCTTGAAGATGTTTAATGACGATCCTGAAACGGAAGCTATTATCATGATTGGTGAGATCGGCGGTAATGCTGAAGCAGAAGCAGCTCGATGGGCAAAGGATAATTGTTCCAAGCCGATTGCAGGCTTCATTGCCGGTGCAACAGCGCCTCCAGGCCGCCGCATGGGTCACGCTGGTGCGATTGTCGGTGGTGAGGAAGATACTGCGGAAGCCAAGAAAGCGATTCTTACTGAGTGTGGTATTGCTGTCTCCGAAACGCCATCGGATATGGGTAAGACGCTCGTTGGCATGCTCTAGTCGGCAAGGCTAAATTTTCAAAGGCGTTCTCATGATGATGGGAGCGCCTTTTTTATGCTCTCGATTGAAGACTCTGAGTATCAATCTTACAGTATCGCTTGAGCTGCTGTGAAGTAGATCACCATGCCTGAGATATCCACCAAGGTGGTAATCGCTGGGGCGGCGACCACAGCTGGGTCGAGCTTGATGGCGCGAGCACCGAGTGGCAGCAGGGCGCCGGAGACTGTAGATGTAGTGATTTGAGTCCCTAGAGCGACCGAGACAGCAAGAGCGAAGGTGGTTAAGGCGACGCCCTCTGGCAATGGGGGGTTGAAAATAGGGAGTATGAAAAGGGTAATCAGGGCGATACAGCAACCTAGGATAGCGCCTAGTATAGCTCCCAAGAGTAGTTCTTTGGTGATGACCTTGCTTGTCGAACCGGCCTCCAATTCACCCAGCGACATAGCTCGAATGACCATGGTTGCAGCTTGGCCTCCGGTGTTGCCACCCGCGGCTACTACCATGGGTAGATACAGGGCGAGCAAGTAGATGTTACTGAGAATATGCTCGAAGCGTAACATCACGTAACCAGATGAAATAGCAAGCAAGGCAAGGATGAGCAGCCAGGGGAAACGGCGTTTGAAGTGAGTTGCGACAGATGTATTGAGGTACGTTTGTTCGGATTGCTCACCCGCGATACCTGACATTTTTTCAATATCCTCGGTGGATTCTTCCTCAATAATTTCTAATACATCATCATGGGTAATGACTCCGAGTAAATGATCATATTCATCTACGACGGGTAGCAGGGTCATGTCGTATTTGGAGAACATCTGAGCTGCCTCCTCCTGGTCGCTGCTAGCCAAGATAGATAGGTCAGCCTCATCCATGATGTCATCTACTAAGGTATCCCATGGGGTGAAGGCTAGTTGACGAAGTCGGGTTTTACCCTTGAGACGACCTTGATCATCTACAACATAGATACGAGCGAGTGATTCCGTAGAATCCTTGTATTCACGCAATATCTCAAGAGCGCTTTTCGCAGTTGTTCCCAGACTAATGCGGGCTGCATGAGTAGTCATTCGGCCACCTGCAGTGTCCTCATCATAGCGCATGAGGCTGCGTGTTGTTTCTTGCTGCTCGGGCTTGAGCATCGCGAGGTAGTGCTGACGAGCCTCAGGGCTGACATCTTGCAATACATCGGCACGGTCATCATCGATGAGTTTGCGTAGAATTTCACGCTGAGCATTTTCATCAAAACGCTCCAAAGTTTCTTCGATAATAGCATCGGGAAGTTCAGCAAGGACTTGGGGGAAGCTCTCTAGGCTGATGTTTTGAGTGAAAAAGCTACGAGCTTCGTCATCATCTAAGTCCTGAAAGACAGAGGCAAGGTCAGCATAGTGAAGATCCTCTGCAGTCGCTTGGAAGACACCTACATTACGTTCTTCGATAGCTGACTCGAGTGCCTCAATGTCTAATAATCTGCTCTCTTCAGGCATGCTCTTGTTTAGCTGTCAGTGCTCTAAAAGCCAACTATCAATATGAAAAATGTATCTAGAGAGGGTTCTGATATCGATTATTTGATGCTATCAAGCCAGGTAAGAAATTCATCGTGTCGATCAGCCCTATACTGATGGCAAATTAAGCCAGCTTTTTTGCCGCCCTCTATATTAGCTGGTAAGTCGTCGATGTAGGCAGTTCTCTCAGGCGCGAGCTCGTATTCTTTGATGGCTAATTGGTAGATTTCATCCTCAGGTTTGATGTGTCCAGTTTGGTAGGAATAGATGCCGCCCGTGAAGCACTTGAAAATGGGGTGCTGGCTTTGCAAAAAATCAATATGCGGCTCGTTGATGTTGGAGAAAAGAATAAGTCGGTGCCCAGCGCGGTGTAATGACTCAATAGTGTGCCACATCGCTTGGTTTGGGCTGAAGATATCAACCCATGCTTTCATGAACTCCTCAAGCTGGCCTGCGAAGCCAATGGTTTGCGCTGCCCACGGGAAATATTCTTCATGTGATAGGCGCCCAGCTTCAAACTCGTCTTTTCTCTCGAGTAAGCGATTGAGTCTAATCTCGGGCTCGTCGATTTCTTCAGGGATGAGCTTTTTGAGTGAGGAGATGAAATCGACATGAACGATGACATTGCCAATATCAAAAAGAAAATCGATCGCTTTACTGCCTGATTTTGTGTCCATAAGTGGTGTTTAAGTGCGGCATCAATAGATGCGATATCGAACGGATTTACTGAGAGTTGATTTGTTGCAGGATGAAGTCGGCTGCTTGCTGAGCTGCGCAGGGTCGAGAGTTATGAGCGAGGTCACGCTTCATTTGTCGCCATATGGTGGCGTTGTCGGCAAGCATATCATTCAGACGCTGTGATAGCATTCCCTCGTTATCTGCGAGATCCCCACCATTAAGAAGGCGTAATAAGGTTAAGTTACCTTCTTCTTGCCCTGGTACTAGATGGTGAATGAGCATCGGGCATTCTGCAGCCATGGCCTCATGGACGGTGGCGCCGCCAGCTTTGCCGACAACGAGATGGTGGCTATTGAGTAATTCTGGAACTTTCTTGGTCCATCCTTTGATGGTGACGCGGCCCGGGTATTGATCTTCGATTTCCTTGGCTCTGGAATGAATTTTTCTAAGATGTTTTCCCAGAACGATGGTAAGTTTGCTGTTTGGTCCAGTGGCGTCAAGTAGCTCTCGGGAAACTCGCCTGACGTGAGGTTTTTTGGGGGTTGGGAAATAGAGGATTTGTAATGGATCAATTGGGTTCTCTGCATCGATCGGTTCAAGGTCTGCAAAGTGGGGGTCTACGGGAAAGCCAATATCGATGATTTGATTTTGAGCAATGCCGTGTGTTGCGAGAGATTCCTTGGTGTGTTGATCTGTTACTATCCAAAAGTCTGTCGGTGCTTTTCTCCAAGCTGCATTGATCGCAATCGAATCAGTGACAATGGTAAATACGGGAACCTTGGGTATTCCTTGTTTAGAAATGCGCTCTATAAAATAGGGGTAGAGAGGGTAGGTGCTGACTATCGCGTCGGGTTTGTGCTCTATGATGAGTTCGCGAAGTTTTGCTTCAGGTTTTCCCATCAGAGGTAAACGTTTTTTTGAGAAATCTTGGCGTTCCGTTGACTCGTATATTTTGCGCCATAACCAAGGTGCATGAGTGGTGATCTTACGATAGATAATTTGCAGCTGATTAGTAACCCATGGTGCTCCCAAGTCACAGGGGTCGGCGCAAATAGTTGATGCATAAGGCTTGAGTGCTCGCTGCATATTGAGAGCCGCGCTATTGTGCCCCTCGCCGAAGCCTGCCGTAAGTATCAGGATCTTGGGTTGGTTTGTTTCGGCCAGCATGCTCACGCGGTGACAATAGGCATGCTCGGTGGTTGCGTAAACAATGCAATTAGTCTATTTAATGTATTAGGAATGAGCGACGAGCAGCACAAGGAGACAACCTCAGATGAGGGGTCTCACGACCAGGGTCAACAGGGTCAGCCAACTGGTGCTCCGGCCAGTGAGGCGAAGAACCCCTTTGTTCCTGAGGTAGCGAAGGTCGATCTTGAAGATGTTTATGTCGATATTGAGGATGCAGCAATCAAAGGGATTCTTAAGGTTCCAGCTGTAGGCTGGCTCGCTTTGTTTGGGGTTCTTTTGTGTGTAGTGGCGGTATTTTTTATGATTGTGTTTAAATCCCCATCGCTAGAGGTAGAGACAGTGGAGGTCCAGCAACTCATTCTGGAAAATAAAAAAGCAAAGGAAAAAGAAGATCGTAAAGTAGAGGCGTATGAATCAACGCGTCGTGTGTTGCAACAGATCAATTCGTGTGTAGAAGGTTATTATGCTGCGGGTGAGATCAGTGAAAAGCTGAAATATGTCAGGCATCCTGAGCGAGTCAGAGGCATGATGGAAGATTACTATCAACGGCAGCCGATGGTAACCGGGCAGTTACATCAATTAGAGAAATACAGTGCACTGGATGTAGAAAAAGTGCCTTTTGTGTATGCAAGAGTTCAAATGAAAGACAGTAGCTCGCATGATGTTTTGTTGGAGCAAATGACAGATGGTTCCTTTAAATTGGATTGGGAGAGCGAGGTTCATTATCAGCCTCTAGCTTGGGATGATTTCATCAGTAATCGGCCTGCAGAACCCAAGGTAATGAGAGTAGCGGTCAAACCTGATAGTTTCTATGTGTTCGAATTTCGTGATAGCCAGAAGTATGATTGTTATCAGCTAACGACAAAAAATTCTGATAGGTATGTCTTTGGTTATGCAGTCAAAGGTAGTGAGCTTTCTATTCAGCTGAGACAGTTTTTCATGCGCGTTAAGCAGTTGCCTGGTGTAAGCCCTGAGCCAATGATGTTAGAACTCAGATTCCCAACTTCTGGCGATCGAGGAAACTGCGTCCACATCGATCGCTTGGTTGCTCCGCGCTGGTTTTTGGTTCGGTGATTTTGGTCTCGATACTGTGTTGATCTAGACAGTAAAAAAAAGCAGAAGAGTGGTGCCCTTCTGCTTTAATGTTATTTATGTCGGCTCTGTAGCGCTGATGGATTAATTGAGCTTATTATTTCTTGAGGCTCTTTCTTGTGCTCTAAACCCTTTGCCAAAGCCTGCCTTTCTGGCCCGTAGTGCAATGGCTTCAGGGTAGTTTTGCTTTACCCACTCGCGGGCTCCTTCACGCTCGTCCATACTCAGTTTGCCATCGCTGTCTTTATCAAATTGCTCCAGCACAGCAGCTTTTATTTTTTTGCGCTCTTCGGCAATGATTGGCGTAGCCGCTTTTTTCTCGTCGGGGCTTAGTTCTCCGTTCCCATTACTGTCGAAGCGTTTCAATATTTTGGCTTTTGTTTGCTTGCGGCGTTCAGACATAACTTGTTTGAGTTCATTTCTTTCGTTCTCGTTGAGCGTGCCGTCTCCGTCTTTGTCGAATTTATCAAGCATATGCTTTGGTGGGGCTTTCTTATCTTTGTCCTTATTGTCAATGTTGTCGGCGCTGACGATCATGGTTGAGATTAAAGTGGCGGTGATGGTGGCTGCTATTGTTTGTGTTGTTTTTTTCATGTTTGGCTCGTTGGTTATTTTGTTTGTTCGGCTCCCTGTTTCTAGGCTGTGTCAGTTGAAACCCCACTTATTTTAAAAAGTTGCGCTGAGAGGAATCAAAATAACGGTCATCTGAGGTCAAATCTCATTGCCAGTCGCTGTCTCAGTCGCTTGGATGTATTTATTCATGTCTGATCCTGCTCCTGCCAATCCCTCTAAAGTCAGAGTGTTCTTTGCTCGCTTGTTTAGCACGCTGTTGTTGTGGTTAGTTGTTACCGGTGTGTTTATGAGTGCCAATGTGTGGTTATTCATGGCGTTGATGTCATTACTTGGATTTCTTGGTATTTGGGAATATTTCCGCATGGCTCGAGAGGGAGGGGTGCCATCCCAACCGAAATGGGGCTTAATCATCAGTGCTTTTTATCTCGGCGTCTTGGCTTGGTTACTTGGCTCTCGCGGACACGCAGCTCTTGATCTTATGCATGCAGTGGATGCGGCATTGATTACGCTAACGGTACTGCTCGGTTTTGTTTGGCAGCTTCGTTGCCCCGTAGATGGACATAAAACATTTACCGAGGTGGCGGTTACGACGTTGGGGTTTGTTTATGTCGTGGTGATGTTCAGCTTTGTTTCTCGTTTGCTGTTCTTGCCCCAGCTTGATGAGTCAGTGCCTGGTGCTTGGTTGATCATATGGCTTGTGTTGGTGACTAAATTTACGGATATGGGCGCCTACGTCACAGGTTCTCTCATTGGGAAACACAAAATGATTCCGCACATCAGCCCAGGTAAGACGTGGCAAGGTTTTGCAGGAGGTATTGGTTTTGCGCTTCTTGCAGGATGTGGTTTGTTCGCTTTGATGCCAGAGCGTTTGGCTATTCTTGGTGGTTGGAATTGGGTGATTGGTTTATCTGTATTGCTCTCATTGTTAGCTGTGGTGGGTGATCTTGCCGAGTCTGTGCTGAAGCGGAGTATGGGGGTTAAGGACTCGGGCAATACTCTGCCAGGAATTGGTGGAGCCCTGGATCTAATCGATAGTCTCTGCTATACAGCACCTGTGCTTTATTTTGTCCTCAAATGGGTGCCTGCTTTTAGTGCACCAGTTAACTAATGAAAAAACGTAAAGTAGTTCTACTAGGTTCGACGGGATCTATCGGCACAAGTACGCTCAAAGTGGCCTCGGACATTCCTGAGTGTATGGAGATCGTCGCTCTGGCAGCGAATTCAAGTGTTGAGCAGTTGGCAGCCCAAGCTCGTGAGACTGGTGTGAAGCACGTGGCTCTCTATGATTCTTCCAAAGAAGCAGAGCTTCGTGCTGCCTTACCCGTAGGGGTTAATATTCATCTTGGCCCAGAGGGTTTACTTGAGGTTTCAACCCTTGCCGATGCAGACATGGTTCTTATTGCTATTGTCGGGACAGCTGGTCTTCAACCAGCACTCGCTGCTATCGAAGCCGGCAAGGATCTTGCAGTAGCAAGTAAGGAAATTCTTGTTATGGCGGGTGAGTTGGTGATGAATGCGGCCGCTCAAAAAGGTGTCAATGTGTTACCCGTCGATAGTGAACATAATGCTATTTTCCAATGTCTAGATGGTCACCGAGGTGGTGAAAAGGAAGTGTCTCGGCTGATTCTGACGGCTTCGGGTGGCCCGTTTCGTAAGACGCCAGCAGTCGAGCTTGCTAAAGTGACTGTCGAGCAGGCATTAAATCATCCGACTTGGGATATGGGTCGCAAGATCACGATTGATTCGTCGACTTTATTTAATAAAGGACTTGAGATGATTGAGGCTCGTTGGCTTTTTGGTATCGAAATGGGTCGCATTGATGTGATTGTGCATCCGCAGAGCATCGTTCACTCGATGGTCGAGTATGTTGACGGCAGTGTGTTGGCTCAGATGAGTCATACCGATATGTGTTTCCCCATCCAATATGCGGTGACCTGGCCTGATCGTGTTAAGGGGGGAATGAAGCCGATTGATTTTGCCGAGCTTGCGAAGCTAGAATTTGAAGCTCCAAGATACAGTGTGTTTCCAGCGCTTAATCTAGCTCGAAGGGCGGGTGATGCAGGGGGGACTTTGCCTGCCGTTTACAATGCAGCCAATGAGATTGCAGTGGATGCATTTTGCGGTGGTAAAATTGCTTATCCAGATATTTGGAAGACGGTGGAGCTCGTCATGGATGGCCATGAGGTCGCACAAGCTGCAGATCTAGACACATTGCTCCTTGCCGATGCGGCAGCTCGTGAAGCAGCTAGGAAACTCTGCGGCGTAGAATAAGCGAAATAGATCCCAGTGCCAGCAGCAGTGCGCTGGATGGTTCGGGAACAGTCTCTACTGGGTTGATCAAGGTGAGAGACTCGCCGCCAGCTTCGACAATAGCAGAAATTTCTGTAAGATAATTGGGCAGGAAGCTGTCGTAGGATCGTGCACCATCAATGCCGAGGTGGATACTGGTAAGCACGAGTTCGGAGCCAACGGCGATGAATGTGGGTCCTCCCGAGTCACCACTCTGAAGATAGGCTTCATCTGCGCCTAGGCTTTGGGATGTGCCTCGATCATCATCGTAGGTGATAGTGTCGGTGATGTTAGTTGCTGTAAGGGCAACGTCATCAAAGAATCCATCTAGTTCGTTGCGGCCTACTCGGAAGTTAGTCGTAGCATTCCCCCCAGTTCCATTCAGCCCCACAATGAAGGATTCCATCTCATGATAGGGTGAGCTGGTAAAGGTGGCCTGTGTTGTAGCCTCGGAAGCGATGCCGTAAATAGCAATGGCCGTTCCGGGAGAAGAGCTGAAACGACCAATTGCAATATCGGTGGTGCCAAGGCGAGTAAGACCACTTGTATTCACTGTGATAGATGAACCCAGCGGATCATTACTTTCATAGAACGTCGCAGAGCCAGATGCCCGGGCGTGCCATGCGGTGACATAGTAGGTATCGGATATCCTTGTGAACCAGTCGCTATTATATGCGATGCCAGACCAGTCGTAATCATTGCCAATAAACGCGGGGTCATCGGCAAAGCGGTAGTGGCTTGTTGCGTTATAACTCTGCAGCGAGAGTGCCGACCATGCTGCTGGTAAGTAAAGTGAGCTGAGTATGATGGTGTAGCAGAGGGTTTTCACGGTGGGTTGTCTTAGGATGCATTAGCAGTTCATCAGATGATGAAGTTTGAGTGATTTACAGGGGGCGAGCTATGAGGATGCCGGCATGTTTTTTGTACTGATAAAGATAATTTGAGATGGTGCTATCGATTAACACTTTCTTGTGGCTCGATGAAGCGTGCATTAATCGTGAGCGCCCTTGCTTGTCTTTGATGATGATTCCAACGTGGGAGCAGTAGCCACCATCATGGGCGCTAGCGATACCGATAATGTCGCCGTCTTTAAGCCGGTGTTCTATCGCAGCAACTTTGTGTTTAGGGACCATGTACACCGGCATTTTAGTGAGCCGGCTCTCTTGTTTGTTCATCTGCTTGCGAAGATCTGGATTGTGTTTGAGATAGCGATAGCTTTTCCACAAGATGGACATTTCTTGGCAACGGTTGTGCATTCGTGTGTTTGGAAAAGACCGAGTGAGGTCTTTTATATTACCGCGCTTGTTGTTATCGGCATACCATTCTGCGAGGTAATGTATTCTATCGAGGTAGTTGCCGTGACACTTACCGTGGCGATAGCGAGTCCACTCGATTTGTTCCAGCAGGTCTTGGGCTTGGTAGGAGTCTTTAGGTGTGTCGAGCATTCTACTGAATCCGAGACATATTTCGAAAAAAGTCCAACAGTCTAAGCCCTCAAAATTAACGGAAGGGCTCTCGATGTGATTGTCAATTTCCAGTGTGTAAGAGGTATAGGGGATGCCCTCCAATTCCTTCGCGATTTTGACCATGCGCTCACTAGTGGAGAGCCGTGACCATTTTTCTGATATAGCTTTACTTGCAATGGCAGCGAATTTCTCCTGCCCCTTAAACGTCGTAGAGAGGGGTAGGGGCTTAGCTGCGTGACTCCATAGAGGGAGAGTTAAGATAATGACAAAAAGAAAACGCATTACCATTTAGAATACAGCCTTCGGTTCTATTCTACAAGGTGTAAATGTTGTGAGCGAAGGTAAGTATTATTACCTCGGTTCGACTCAATGGGCTTGCCCGTGGCGTTGAGGTTGCGTAGCTTACTTGTGGTTTCTTTGTAGAGCCTGGTTAATTATGGAAATTTGGAAAGCTATTATTGTTGGTGTTATTCAGGGGCTCTCCGAGTTTTTGCCTATTTCTTCATCAGGGCATATTGTGCTAACTCAATATTTATTGGGTATTCGTGATGCAGGTGCGAGCCATCAGCCGGACTTAGCCTTCGAGGTGATTTTACATGTTGGTACTTTGGTCAGTGTGTTGTTGTTTTTCCGAAAAAGCTTATGGAGATTGATACTTTCGCTTTTTGACAAGCAGATGGTTGATGAACGAAAAAAAATCATGTTTCTGGCCTTGGCGACGCTTCCGGCAGTGTTTGCAGCATTGCTCTTTAAGGATTTTTTTGATGCGGTTCCGGGTAAGCCAGTGGTTGTTTCTGCTTTACTCTATGTGACCGGATTTTTGCTTTTTGTGCCGCGATTGGTGAAGAAGGGAGGGGGGGATGTTGGTTGTAAATCAGCATTGATCATGGGCATTGGGCAAGCGTTCGCGATTCTTCCGGGCATTTCCCGGTCGGGATCAACTATCGTGGCTGGTATGATGAGTGGCGCTAAGGCTGAGAAAGCAGCTGAGTTTTCTTTTCTGATGTCGATTCCTGCCATTACTGGTGGTTTTGTTTTAACGATGAAAGATCGCATTGAACAGACAGGTTCGTTTGGTGAGGCATTGAAGTCATGTTTTTCGGGTCCTTACTTGGCGGGAGCGATTGCTGCTGCACTGGTCGGTTTGCTAGCCATTTATTTGGTGATGGGGGCTGTGAAGCGAGGTAAGCTAGAATACTTTGCTTATTACTGTTTCGCGGTTGCGACTGCAGGTGTAATTTATTTTTACCAGGGTTCTTAGGGGGCGTTGTTTGTGGAACAGTGAGACAGCTTAATTTTTAACCATGGCGGCAAAAAAGAAACAAACAGTGCTTAGCACATTGATTGGGATAGTCGTGGTTTTGACTTTTTTGTGGAGTCGTTATCAAGAGGCAAGTGATGGTCAGGGGCTTGGCTTAAGTCAGCTTGTTGAGGCGGAGGTGCTGGGTGATACACTATCAGCCTCACCATCAGCACCTCAGGGTGGGCCAACGCTGAGACAAGTTCAGTTATTATCCACGCACTACCAGGTCTGGGATGATTGTGTCATGGTTGATCACAGGGGGAATGACGGGGATAGTTTTCATATTCAAGCACCTCACGGTCGAGAAGAGGTCCGCATCTACTATGTTGATGCTCCTGAGAGTGCGGCACGAAGCTATCGAGATGGGAATACCAATCACCTTCGTATTGCTCAACAGGGTGCTGCGATGGGAGGATTGGATCAGGCAGAGACGACTAGGGTGGGCCTGAAAGCAAAAGCTTTTGTCAAACAGTTGCTTGATGGTAAGCGCTTTCAAATAGTGACCAGTGGGGAGAGGGTCTATAGCTCACATCGGAAATACGCCTTTGTCATTGTTGACTGGAATGGACAGCTGCACTATCTGCACGAGTTGCTTGTAATGCAGGGGCTCGGGAGGATTCATACCAAGCCGGCATATTTACCAGACAACACCACAGCGTCTGAACAGAAAAAACATCTGAAAAATCTCGAGGCTTACGCAAAAAACATGCGCTATGGAGCGTGGAGTTTGTCAGCGAAATAAGCTTTTCAAAACACAAAGCGTAAACATAAAATTAAGACCCCATGCTCGCTAAAAGAATTATCCCATGTCTCGACGTTACCGATGGTCGAGTCGTTAAAGGCACTAACTTTGTTGATCTTCGTGATGCAGGAGACCCTGTGGAGTGCGCCATTGCTTACAATGAACAGGAGGCCGATGAACTAGTTTTTCTCGATATTACGGCTTCGTCTGATGAGCGTAAAACCATGGTAGATGTGGTCAGGCGAACTGCGGAGAAGTGCTTTATCCCGCTGACGGTGGGTGGGGGAATTCGCACAGTGGATGATATGCGAGAGATGCTGATGGCTGGCGCGGACAAAGTGGGTGTTAATACCGCTGCTGTGAATCGCCCTGAGCTCATCAATGAGGGGGCTAAGGCGTTTGGTAACCAATGCATTGTGGTCGCTATTGACGCTAAGCGTGAAGGCCGGGGCAAATGGGGGGTATACACTCATGGAGGGCGAACCCCAGTTGGGCTGGACGCTGTAGAGTGGGCGAAAGAGGTCTATCAGCGCGGTGCTGGGGAAATTCTACTCACAAGCATGGATTCCGATGGGACCAAGGCTGGCTATGATATTGAATTGACCCGCGCGGTCAGTGAAGCTGTAGGTATTCCTGTGATTGCCTCAGGCGGGGCAGGTAACCTTCAGCACATGGTGGATGTCTTGAAAGAAGGCAAAGCAGATGCGGTTTTGGCAGCGAGTATTTTTCACTTTGGCGAACATACCGTGCATGAGGCCAAGGAGCTCTTTGCCGAGCAGGATATCCCTGTGCGAAACTAAGCCCGCGTTCGTATTAAAAAATACTTGCCTAGAACGAGCTCTCAGCCTAGCTTGCGCCCGCCCGAAGAGGTCTAGTTTGATCTTCAAAGGCATCAGATGCGCGATTAGCTCAGTGGTAGAGCAATGCCTTGACATGGCAGAGGTCACTGGTTCAAATCCAGTATTGCGCACCATCATCTTTCCGGCCCAGAGCATTAGCTCTGGGCCTTTTTTTGATGTTTTCAGGTAATTTCATCGAAAGTCTAGACTTTCGTAGTGAATGAATTGCTTTTGGTGTTGTTCCTTTGATCGAGATTAGGTGGTTTGTATCCGCATTATTTGCGGCTTAACTATTAACTTTTCTTTAATTGTGGTATTTGTTACTTAGTCATTGCAATGGTGTGAGTGCGCAACTAAAATGTAGATATTATATTACTGATATCTCCGACAATTCAATGTAAGGAAAACATTATATATAAATAGCCAATGATCTTCGCCAATTATCCCATGAAATTGCTACAATTTCCTATTTTTCTTTTATGTTGCAGTCTATCAGTGGCAACTAGCCCAGCACAATCTGTGGCCTACTCGAAGCCGGCTGGCTTTGTGACCCATATACTCAAACCTGATCAGCTCAACCTGATTGGATTAACTTTGCATGAGCCTGTGATTTACGCAGGATCGTTTGATTCGGTTGAGGGCACAATGCTTGGAGATAGTAATGCTAGTTTTGATACCACTTTGGTCAGTGGCAGAAGCTATGTCTTGGAGATTGTCAACAACCCGACGGATGAGTCTCTCAATGGTGCGATCCAAGTAATCACTGATTGGGAGTCCACGAAGCTAACGACGCATGCTAATCTGGCTGTCGAAAATCTTGATGTTGGGGCTAGCTACAAATTAAGAGCGCCCAAAACAATCTCAGATGTCTTTGGTCCTACCAACAGTGCGGGCTTGACTGCTGGCGCTAATATGGCGAGCGCTGATGTTGTTTGGCTGCATAATGGTGTTGGTTTTGACAAATTCTACTATTCTGAAGGAGGTGGCTTCGGAAGTGTTGATGCTGGTTGGAAAAACGATAAGGGCGAAGACTCAGGGGGTTTCCCAATCATCTACACAGACGCGGTCATCATTCAGAGTAAGGCTACACTGGAGAAGAGGTTGGTTATATCTGGAGTCATTAAGACCAAAGCGGTTAGTTTGGCATTAATCGAAGGTAAATTTAATTTTATATCTTCAACTTATCCAGTGGGTTCAACGCTGGGTAATTCAGGGCTTGAGGCCCACCTCGGTGAAGGATCGTTAGATGTCATATGGATACCCAATGAGGATGGTGGCTACGGTAAGTATTCATACAACGGGGAGAGCTGGGTAGACGGGAATGATGGTGATGCCTCCAACATTGCGCTCACCAGCGGAATTATCATTGAGCGGGTCGGCATGAATGCCAATGCAAAGCTTACGCCGCCAGAGACCTATAATGATCTATAGGCGGTAATGCTGCGATTTACTGAAGCTACTACTAAACAGATTTAAACTCATGAAATTGAACTATTTATTTTTCTCAGTGTTAGCGCTATTGACACTACCTGGGTTATCCCACGCTCAAAATACTAGTGCCACAGTAACTACTACATTCTCCAACATGGCAGGTGCTAATGGAGAGGACTCTAGCGTTGTGTATTCAGACAGGAGCGGGAGTCCTATTTTGAAGAACAGCGGGTTCATAGCAATTGGAACATTCAATCTCGAACGAGCTCAAATAGCAGCTTTAGCCACAGCGTCCGACTTGAATAATGCATTTTATCAATTCGGAGAGTCATCAAGTTTTAACTCCACAGAAAATGGAGCCTTCCAAGCCAATGCCTCAGGGGATCCGACTAAGGCACATGATGGGGGGGATACCTTTGATGGGGCAGCTGTCTATCTTGTTATAGGTGACGGATCAGATTTGGCCACATCAAGTGAATTCCTAGTATGGAAATCGGATCAGGTGTTCGATGGAAGTGGTCCGATAGGTGGGCCCTCAGAGCTTATTTTATCAGTAGATAGTGGTGATGTGATTATTGGCCTTAAGGATAAAAACACCTCTGATTTTTCAGCGATAGGTGGTGATGAAGCCAGAGCTGCGTTTACCACAGTAGCGATTGATTCGGGCATTGACGATCATGGTAATTCTACTTCGACGGCTACCTTCGTGGGAGCCAATTCGACAACGATGGGCAACTTGAAAGATGGCGACGATGCAGATTATTTTCGAGTTGATCTCAGTGAAGATGGCAACTTATCACTCAGTGTAGCTGGAGGATCAAATATTGTGTTATCAATCTATGACGACCAAGGTGGTGAGCTAGTGAGTAGCTCAAGCCCTGACCAGAGTGTTGCCTCAGACTTGGCCTCAGGCACTTACTATGTGCGTGTAGCTGGTGATGAAGATACGAGCGATGTTGATTACAGTTTGGAAAGTGATTTCGAGGTGAAGATCATTGATTTGGATCCAGCTAGTGCTGGGAGCTATTATGGACTGGTAAATGACCAAGCTGGAGCATTTATTGGTCATCTCATTATCACAATCAGCCAGGATGGTTACTACACGGGTCTACTTAAAGGAACAACCGGTTTTGCTCGCTCCTTCAAAGGCGTAATTCAGAATGACTATAGGGCTTCTACATCTATGGAGAATGTATTCGGCCAGTCTTCTGATATGGCTTTTGAGCTTATTGAAAATGCTTGGGGAGCCTATCAGGTCTTGGGTGATTTTCAGCTTTTGACAGGAAGTGAGGCGAGTCACTATTTTAAGCTCAATTCTGCGAAGTATAGCAAACAGGCACTGGTGCCAAAGCGTCTGCGCGGGCGTTACACGTTGCGCATGCCCTCTCCTGATCTTGCCAATACAGTTCTTCCTGCTGGTGACGGATTTGCCTGTGGCACTTTATGGAAAGGGGGATGGCTGTCACTCTGGGGGCGTTCTAATTCAGGTGCGAAATTCACTTACGGAAGCCCGCTGCTTCGTGGCCATCTCGTGCCTCTTTATGTATCTCCTGCGCCAGAGCTTGGCATTGAAACTATCTTGGGGTCAGTCTGGTTCCGAAATAAGGCTACTACTGATTTAGATGGTGAGGTTCGTTATTATCGGGAAGCCTC
>ERZ767285.101-NODE-101-length-39094-cov-4.247918_pt1 | contig 39094 bp, 39 predicted proteins | sample MGYA00374953_ERZ767285 | MGnify/ENA primary metagenome ERZ767285 (study PRJEB28947, sample SAMN06267186) | marine metagenome | isolation source: Columbia River Estuary | place: USA:Columbia River Estuary, USA | collected 2013-07-23 ...
TTTAATTTTATTAACAAGAGGTTCATTTAAATTAACAATATTAATCGCACAATAGGAATATAGTGATAATTTAGATTTTTTATAGGTATCAAAATCAGGATATCGATCCAGATGATCTGGAGATATATTTGTAACCACTCCAGTTAATAAATTAAGATTATTTGTATAATCTAACTGGTAGCTTGAAAGCTCAACAATATATAGATCTGCATCATCGATTAGGCTTTCCATAACTGGTTTACCAATATTACCGCAGATAACAGCATGCTGCCCATCACTAAGAGCCATCTCTCCTAATAGTTGGGTAACGGTAGATTTTCCATTAGAGCCAGTAATACCAACAATTGGCGCCTTTGCATAGCGCCCAAAAAGCTCGATATCACTAATAATAGGAATGTTTTGCAAACGAGACCAGGCAACAATCGCCTCATTTTCTGCAATTCCAGGACTAATTATAATTTCTGTAACATCTTTCAAGAGTGACCTATTCCAATCACCTAGATGGCAATCTGAGAGTAAATTCTCTTGCTCACTTAAGTCAAGCATAGGTGGAGATAAGCGGGAATCAGCAATACGATAAGGAATCTTATGTAACGAAAAAAAACGGGCTACTGACAAGCCGGTAATCCCTAAACCTAAAATAAGTTTCATGAAAACCTTGTGTTTTCGATCAAAATTGACTATATTTTACACTTTTACTTTACTTTAATATTATGCCTACAAATGTTCAAACAACCTCAAGTTCGATTGTTATAAATCGTACATTAAGAAATACCTATCAACTTCTATCAGCAACGCTTCTTTTTAGTGGCTTGATGGCATACTTATCGATGTATCTTAAGTTGCCATACTTCGGTCTATTAATAACCTTAGGTGGCTACTTTGGTTTGTTATTTTTAGTGACAAAGCTTAGAAACTCAGGCGCTGGAATTCTTGCTGTTTTTGCACTCACTGGTTTCATGGGACTAACTCTAGGACCAATTGTTGGAGCTTATACGACTGCTTTTTCTAATGGCACAGAACTTGTTGCAATGGCAATGACAGGGACTGCAGCTATCTTTATATCACTTTCTTTTTATGCGCTCGTCTCACAAAAAGACTTTAGCTTTTTGTCTGGCTTCTTAACGGCTGGAATTGTAGTTGCATTTTTAGCAGGTATCGCTGCATATTTTTTCCAGATACCAATTCTGTCGTTAACTGTTTCAGCTGCATTCATTTTATTAATGAGTGGTTTGATCTTGTATGAAACAAGCAGTATCATTCATGGTGGTGAAACAAACTACATTATGGCAACGGTTACCCTATACATTTCTATTTATAACTTGTTCCTAAGCCTGCTTCACATATTAGGTATAGGCAATGACTAGTGATTGATAGCGATGGATATCGCGCTAATGTTGGAATTGTAATTACTAATGAAAAGAAGCAAATACTTCTAGCAAAGCGCTTTAAACAGGATGCATGGCAACTACCTCAGGGCGGAATTGATCAAGACGAAACTGAGTTAGAGGCTCTTTACAGAGAGCTGGAGGAAGAGGTGGGCCTTGACCCAACTCAGGTGACTCTGCTGGCTAAAACTCCAAAATGGCTTCGATATGATTTACCCTTGGAACACATTAGGCGACGCCAAAAACCAACCTGTATTGGTCAGAAACAAGTTTGGTTTCTGTTAAAGCTTGATTCAAGTGATAATGATATCTCGCTTGACTCTCACCATAAAGTTGAGTTTGATGACTGGAAGTGGGTTGACTACTGGAGGCCTGTTGACGAGGTGATAGATTTTAAAAGAGATGTCTATGAAGATATGCTTAAAGCATTAGCACCTATTCTTTTCGAAAATGAACACAATATTCCAACGAAACTTTCTCGACCTTTTCAGTTTAGTGCAATCAAACTTTAATAAGATAAGCTTTTCTTTATAATCTCTACTGGCGTCATAATGTGGGCTTCAATAAGCTTCTGAGCAGCTTTCGTATCTCTTTCTAGTGCTAGCACCATCAGCGCGACATGTTCATTCTGATTTATTTGTAGAGTCTCGGAATTAGTAACATTTTCTTTTAACCAAAGATTTCGATATCGAGTAGATTTTTCATATAGTGATTGCCGTATCTGGAATAATCTTGGTGAATTACATCCTGACACCAATGCCTCATGAAATGAGAAATGGCGATTTTGCCATTCATCCATATCAATGTTTTCAGATTTAGTATATTTAGCCAATCGATGAGAAGCTGCAATTATATTTGATTCCCAAAAATCATCACCTTGCTGAATGGCCATTTCAAGACATAGCCCCTCTATTTTTGCTCTAGCCTGATATATATCAGTTAAATCATCGATAGATATATCACTAACATAAAAACCTCTTTGATTTTCAGATACAACTAAATCTTTGGCAATTAGTTGAGAAAGTGCTTCTCTTAGTGGACTTGTGCCAACATTGTAGCGATCTTTAAGCGTTTTAATTTGTAATTTATCGTTGGGTAAATAGACACCTTGAAGAATGTCATTAGTTAGTTTGTCAAGAATTTGTGAAGCTGTATTTTGCCTAGAAGTATCCATTAACTATTTTATATTTATTATTAAATTAGAAAATTCAGCAAATAACCTTTATTATAGCTTGAATTATTTATAAATGTAGTTATAATTTAAAAATGTCGACATTATTTAAAAAAACATAAAACTGCTATGAATTCAAAAAAAACCTTCAATGTTGGTTTTAACGTCACTCAACATAAAAATAATTCAAGGCTTCAGGTTATTAAACTATCAAAAGAAACTATAGAAAAATTTTCTGAGAAAATAGTAAATCACAATGTACAGTCAATTGAATATAAACCTTTTTTAAGGTTTTATCTAGCAGATTGTCTTAATAAACTAACAGATGATACTCTAGGTAATTTTCTATTAAAAACTCTCAAGAATCGCTCTACAGGAGCAGTGTTACTTAAATGTGAGTTATTAGACACCTCAACTCTTAATGGGATAGATTTTATTGATTTTAATATTTTACTTTCAACAGCAATTTCTCACCTTATAGGTGTTCCAAACCTTGACTCAATGTCTGGTAAGTTTTATGCTAGATTTAGTGTTATTAATGAAGACAAAAGTGATAGTTACCTTCGTCAAGCTCATCGAAGAATGGAACTTCACAATGATGGCACCTATGTTAATGAAACAACTGATTGGGTAATCATGCAAAAAATGCTTGAAGTAGATGTAGAAGGGGGTGATTCACTCCTACTTCATGTTGATGATTGGCAAGATTTAGATAAATTTTATGATCATCCTTTAGCTAAGGAAAAACTTCAATGGGGATCTCCAGCAAGTAAAAATGTTGGATACAAACACTTTCACCCTATTTTTATTAATGAAAATAATGAAACTCATCCTCAAATGTCCTTTATCGATCAATTTGTCGAGCCTCTGAACATTGAACAAGGCCTATATCTCTATGAGCTTGGGGAATCACTTGAAAATGAGACAAGCACGTCTAATGTGGAATTACCTGAAGGTAGCATGCTTATAATTAATAACTATTGTTGGCTTCATGGACGAGATAAGTTTATTGCCCATAAAAACCTTCATAGAGAGCTTCTTCGTCAAAGAGGTGCTTTTGTTTAAAATACAATAGATAATAATTAGTAATTTCTTTTTCATAGCCCTTCAATAATGAATAATAATCAGATGTACGACTATGTTGTTTTAGGTGGCGGTATTGTTGGCGTTTCAACGGCCCTTTCGCTTATTACAAAACATCCTGATAAACGCATTCTCCTCCTTGAAAAAGAGAAGTCTTTTGCTCAACACCAAACTGGCCACAATAGCGGTGTCATTCATGCTGGTGTTTATTATCAGCCTGGAACCTTAAAAGCTCAATTTTGTCGTGAAGGTTTAAAAGAAACAATCGACTTCTGCTCCCTCCATCAAATCCCATATCAGCAGTGCGGTAAATTACTAGTAGCAACAAGTGATATAGAGTTAAATCGCATGAATGAGCTTTATGAAAGATGTAAATCCAATGAAATTGAAGTCGAAATTTTAGATCAAAAACAACTAAGTGAAATTGAACCAAACGTTCAAGGAATTGGAGCACTTTTAGTTAAATCTACTGGCATTGTTAACTATCAACTAATCACTAAGAAAATGTCGGAGCAATATGAAGCCATGGGTGGTAACTATCTGCTTGATAGTGAAATAGTTAACCTTAAGGAGGATAATAATAAGATAGAGATCATCACAAAAACTGAAACCTTTAACTCGAAATATCTAGTCTGTTGTGCAGGTCTAATGGCTGATCGAATAGCAAACCTACTTAAAATTAAAATTGACTTTCAAATCGTACCATTTCGAGGTGAATACTTTAAACTGCCTAACACTCATAATGACCTTGTTAAGCACCTCATCTATCCTATACCGGACCCTAATCTACCGTTCCTTGGAGTTCACTTAACTAAAATGATTGATGGCAGCATAACCATTGGCCCTAACGCTGTAGTTGGATTTAAACGAGAAGGTTATAGTAATATTAATTTCAGTCCAAAAGACACACTTCAGATGCTCTTATTCAAAGGGTTTCATAGAGTAATCAAGAATCATTTTAAATCTGGCTTACTTGAAATGAAAAATTCACTATTTAAGCGCGGCTACTTAAGACAAGTTCAAAAGTACAGCCCTTCAATTAAGCTTAAAGATCTTCAGCCATACCCTGCAGGAATTCGTGCTCAGGCAGTCTTAAAAGATGGAACTCTGGTGCATGATTTTCTTTTTGCAGAAAGTAGGCGCTCAATTCACGTGTGTAACGCACCCTCTCCAGCAGCAACCTCAGCAATACCAATTGGAAGATATATTACAGACAAAGCGACTGAAGCTTTTAATAAGATTAACTAGGCTAAGAAAAACTGCCTGACAGTCTTAGCAAACTCATTTGACTGAACACTATCAGGATTATTTTTAAGTCCAACCAAAGCCGGATCAACAAACTCTTTCGGAATAGTTACATCTCTTCGAGCAGTAAGAAGAGCTTTTGTAAAATCAACCAAAAATTCAGGATGCGCCTGCATAGTCAGCACCTTGTCTTTGATATAGAAGCCAGCATTTTCACAAAATTCTGACTTCGCATAGACGGTAGCGCCCTGAGGAGGTCGTAAAACTTGGTCTTGGTGACAGATGTTTAAGGTGACTTCCTCTGACAAATTAGACATATAATCTGGCTTATTATTGACCTGATAAGTATGCAAGCCTAAACCCCAACCCTTCTCAGATTTCTCAACATGGCCACCGAGCGCCTGAGCAATCAACTGATGTCCAAAGCAAACACCAAAGATCGGAAGGTTAGCTTCATAGACATTATTAATCAGTTGGCTGACAGTTGGAATCCAAGAATGATCCTCATAAACACCATGCGGAGAGCCAGTAACAATCCAGCCATCGCACTCAAGATGATCTTTAGGAAATTCGTCATCAAGAATATTAAATGTTTTAAATTCAAATACTTGTTCTTCAGTATTAATTAAAGCAATCAACATTTCTGCGTAGGTACCATACTCATCTACTAAATCTTCAGATGCCCTTCCTACTAAAAGTATTCCTATTTTCATCATATTCTTTGAGAGTTAAATTATTACTTTTGTTTCATTTTTTGTTTAGCCCTAATCACTAGATAGTCATGGGCAATAGTAGCTGCAACTATAGCTGTAATTTCAGCATGATCATAGGCTGGAGCAACCTCAACAACATCAGCACCAATGAAGTTTAAACTTTCTAATCCTCTTACAATACCTAATGCTTGAGCAGACGTTAACCCCCCTGAGACAGGTGTTCCAGTTCCAGGCGCATATGCCGGGTCAAGGCCATCTATATCAAATGTTAGGTAGGCAGGTCGATCTTTGACAACGTCAATTATTTTTTTAATCACTTTATCAACACCATTCTCATGAACCCATGGCGCATCAAGAATTGTCACGCCTTTTGTATTACTATTGTGAGTCCTTATACCTACTTGGATAGAATGTTTAATATCAATTAGATTTTCTTTTATCGCCCTAGAGAACATAGTTCCGTGATCAAGCCTTCCATCTTCATCAGGCCAAGTATCTGTATGAGCATCAAAATGAACTAGCGCAATTGGGCCATGCTTTTTTGCATGAGCCCTTAAAAGAGGGTAAGTGACAAAATGATCACCACCAAAGGTAAGCATCTCTACTCCAGAATCTAAAATAGTATTTGCATGAGCCTCAATTTGAGAGACAACATTACCATGAAACCCATAATCCAGTTCACAGTCTCCGTAATCAGTTACCGCTAAAGTTTTAAAAGGATCTATTCCATCTGGAAATGCTAAAAGTTCAGCGAGTTGAACAGAGGCCTCCCTTATTGCTTTAGGGCCAAACCTAGCACCAGGACGGAAGCTTGTTGCTGCATCAAATGGAATACCGCTCACTGCAATATCAACACCCTTTAGATCTTTCGTATATTTACGCCTTAGAAAACTAAGAGCACCACCATATGTCATTTCATTACCTCTACCATAGAGACTTTTTTTAGTAAAAGCCTGGTCAGTATTTAAATCCTCAAAGTCATCAGTACTCATGCAATCTCTCTATTCAATAAAACATTAAATAACATTATATTCTGTCCAATAACGAATAATAAAGCATACCAAGCTTCATACTTGGATTTCGCAAAAACCTTCCGCCAGGAAAACTTTGCCTTGGAATTTTAGCCATAAGATCAAAAGTCTCTCCACTTCCTAATATTTTCTCAGAGACAATTTTGCCCGAATAGCTTGCTAAGGCAACACCTTGGCCTGAATAACCTAGAGCAGATATAACTCTCTCATTTTTAAGCGTTTTAAAAAAAGGCAGCCGATTCATTGTTATTGCTAGCTTACCACCCCAAGCATAGTCAATTTTAACTCCCTTGAGAAATGGATAAATTTTTTCTAGTGGTCTAGTAACTATGGGTACTATATTTTTTGATAATTCTTGTGAATAATTCTCCCCACCTCCAAAAAGTAAGCGCTTGTCTGCACTCATTCTAAAATAATTGATCACAAATCTTGAGTCAGCAAAGGCTATATCTCTTGGATTTATCCTTTTAACTGTTTCATCATCAAGTGGCTTGGTTGCGACAATATAGTTATTCATTGGCAGTATTTTTGATGTTAAGCCTTTCTCAAGATTACCAAGATAGCCATTACATGCGAGAATAACCCGGTCAGCCTTTATAGAACCATTTTTAGTTGTTACTCTTACATGATTATCAGAAACCTTATAACTAAGTGCGGAGGAATTTTCATAGAGCTTCGCACCCATAGAAAGAGCTGCTTCTGCAATACCGAGAGCATAATTTAGTGGATGACAGTGAGCCTCACCCTCATCATAACTTCCACCATAGTATGTACTTGAGCCTGTTACCTCTCTCATTTCATTATCACTCAAATACGCAATATCATGATAATCATAGTTTTTTTTCATATGATCAACGTATTGTTTTGATTCCTCACAATATTTCTCTTTATGATTTGGATGAGCAATACCTTTTTTATAGTCACACTGAATTTGGTATTTATCAATAAGCTCTTTAGCGTGATATTTTGATTTTTCTCCAATTCCCCATAAAACTTTAGCATAATCAAACCCCAAAGTCTTTTCCAAATAAAATTGATCTCTACGCATACCACCCGAAACTTGCCCACCATTTGCCCCAGATGCTCCGGATGCTATCTTATTTGATTCAATAAGAAGAACATTGACACCTTCACTTGCCAGGTATAGCGCTGAAGATAATCCCGTATATCCGCCGCCAATAATACAAACATCCGCAACATTTTCACCAGTAAGAGTTGGTTGGTCTATTTTCTTATTTCTACTAGCCTGGTAGTAAGATTGCACGTGAAAATTAAACTACTTAATCGATTGAGCAGTCAGATCAAGGCACTTCCAAACCTTCTCAATAATTTCATCTATATGCTCATTGTTACAAATTAAAGGTGGAGCAATAACCATCTTGTTTTTAATTGCTCTCATTACTATGCCATTTTCATAACAAAAATTTTTGCATCTTCCAACAATCTCAGCGCTATTTTCAAATCTCTTACAGTTTTCTTTATCTTCAACTATTTCAATGGCTGCAAGCATTCCTAAATGTCTGGCTTCTCCAACTAAAGAGTGGTTCTCTAGATCCTTCCACTTACTCGCTAGATAAGGAGCCGTATTATTTTTGACTTGATGCAAGATATTAGTACTCTCCATTAACTCAAGATTTGCAACAGCTGCTGCCATACAGGCTGGATGTCCTGAATAGGTGTACCCATGAGCAAACTCTTGATTAGCTGAGGCCAGTAAATCAACAATGTCATCACGGACAATCACACCCCCAACTGGAAGATAGCCAGAGGTTACCCCTTTTGCAAAAGGCATCAAATCAGGTTCAAAATTAAAGTGACCAGAACCAAACCATTCACCAGTCCTTCCAAAGCCACAGATAACCTCATCGGCAACCAATAAAATATCTCGCTCTTTACAGATTTTACTTATCGCAGGCCAATATGTCTTTGGAGGGATAATAACGCCTCCAGCCCCTTGGATGGGTTCTGCAATAAATGCTGCAACTCGATCTTCACCCAGTTCATCAATTTTATTAGCCAAACTTTGGGCTACTTTTAGTCCAAATTCATCGGGATCAATTTTTCCACCTGCCTCTACACAAGCATCATAGTAGTAGGGTTGCTCTACATGCTCAATATCTGGAATAGGTAGTCCACCTTGAGCGTGCATAGCACTCATTCCGCCTAAACTAGCACCAGCCATAGTAGAGCCATGGTAGGCGTTTGTGCGGCTTATAATGACCGACTTAGAGGGCTTTCCTCGAGCAGCCCAGTAATGCCTCGTTAGCCTGACAACAGTATCATTTGCCTCAGATCCAGAGCCACAAAAATAAACTTTGTTCATTCCCTCTGGAGTTATATCTGCAATCATTTCAGATAATTTAATAGCAGATGGGTGGCTTGAACCAAAGAAATTATTATAGTAAACAAGCTCTTTCATTTGCTCATTCACAGCTTTAATAATCGATTGCTGGCCATATCCCATGTTGACACACCATAGTCCAGACATACTGTCTAATATTTTCTTGCCATCGTTATCATAGATATAAACGCCATCTGCACGACTAATAATATGGGTTTCCTGAGGATTATTTATATAACTTAAATCACTAAAGGATTGAATTAAATGCTTGGCATTTTTTTGTTGGAGAGCAGAAGTACTTATAGTCATTAGAATTCCTCAATTAAATTGTAAATAAATTAGCTAATAAAAAATATTGTGATCACAGATTATAATATAGATAAACGAGAGTAAACGCAAGGAATTTCACTCATTAGATACAAATAAAATTAAACAATAAGATCAAGTACGATTACTCATTGAGAGATTCATTGAGCATTTCCATTCCTTCTAATATATCACTATGGATAGCCTCTACCAAAGCAACAGAATCTTTAGCTTTAATTGCATCAATTGCTGAATGATGAAAATCTTTCATAGTTTGAGTTCCTGCTCTACCGGCAACAATTCTATAAAAAGGTGAAAAACGTAACCATAAAGTTTTTACCAGGGGAAGAAGTACAGGTGATGATCCAGCCTCATAAATACCAAAATGAAACTGATAATTGTATTTAATGTAGTCTTCAATGTTTCCAGTTGAGATAGCATAATCAAGATTTTTATCTATATTTATCAGTAGTTTAAGTCTTTTAGAATCAATATGTTTTAAAGCAAGTCCAGATAGCTGTGGCTCTAAATTTAATCTAGCAATCTTCAATTCATCAAACTTAGATTGAGTCATCTGGGAGACAGTAATTCTTCGCTTTTCAGACATATCAAGGGCGCCCTCAGAAATAAGTCTCTTTGCAGCCTCACGCACAGGCATTGTGCTAACTCCAAATGAATTAGCAATCCCTCTAAAAGTAAACGAAATACCAGGAGTAAATTCTCCTGAAAGAATTAACTGGCATAGAGAGCTATAAACCCATTCATTAGCATTAAGCTCTGAATCCCTTGGTTCAACTTTTGATAATATATCCTTACTCATATTTTATTAATTATTTGTATTTGTATTTATATTTATAATTTGTGATCACAAATATGTTACAATTATCTCACAATTAATATTAAATATGTTGGCAAAGATTATTTTCCAAATCTTTTTTAAGATAATATTTACCCAATTCATTGAACATTAAAGTTATGGAAAATATTGCAAAAAAATTTTTAGAGCTTCACCCTGACCTTGAAAAAGTTGAGTTTATCTATGTTGACTTTAATGGGATTCCTAGAGGGAAAAATGCCTCACCAAAAACTCTAGTTAAGGCATTTGATGGTGGCCTTAGAATGCCTATCTCAAGTTACGTTCTTGATGTCTGGGGAGACAACCCTAAAGGAACCGGGTTAGTGATGTCTGGGGATGGTGATGCAATTTGTAGGCCCGTTGCAAGTTCTCTTGCTGTTACACCATGGAATAGCCGTAATACTGCTCAATGCCTTGTTAGTATGGAGAGTGGCGATGGTGAACCTATCTATGCCGACCCAAGGCATATCTTGTCTTCAGTTCTTGATCGCTTTAATAAACTTAATCTTAAGCCAGTTATTGCACCTGAAATGGAATTTTATCTTGTCGACAAACAACTACAAAAAAATGGACACCCTCAAATGCCATTAATTCCTGGCACTCATAGGCGATATGAAGACGTTCAACTCCTTAACTTAAATGAAATGGATGACTTTGAAGGTTTCTTTGATATGGTAGAAAAAAGCGCTCATTCTCTAGGAATCCCTTCTGAAACTGCAATAAAGGAGTGTGCTCCTGGGCAGTTTGAAATTAATTTACTTCATCATGATGATGCACTCTTGATGGCTGATCAAACTTTCTTAATGAAGCGACTAATTAAAAACTGCGCTCGAAAATTCAATATGAATGCTACCTTTATGGCTAAACCTTTTTCTGAAGAAGCTGGTAATGGTATGCACGCACATCTTAGCATTGTTGACAAAGATGGGAAAAATGTTTTTAAAGTCGACAAAGATAAACAGCCCCAAGGAATCTTTGCTGAAGCCATTTCAGGTCTATTAAAAACGACTCCTGATTTTCTTTCTTTCTATGCCTCTCACTCAAATTCATATCGACGCTTGGTCCACAATGCTGACCACGCGCCAACAACATTAAGCTGGGGCAATGAAAACAGAACCGCTCTAATTAGATTGCCAGAGGCCTCTGCAGAAGCAACAAGACTAGAATTTAGACTTCCCAGTGCAGACTCGAACCCCTACTTAGTATTTGCTTCAATTCTTTCAAGTGTCTTATCGGGAATAACAGAAAAATACCCCCTTGACAAAGAAACTCTTGGAAATGCTCATGCACAGCATGAAGCTGCATTAGCTATAACATGGAGAGAGGCTGTTCATAAAACAAGTGAGTCATTAATAGTAAAAGAATTTTTTGGTGAACGATTTCAAAAATCATATCAATGTGTTAAGGAGTCGGAAATAAAAAGATTTGAGAGTACAATTACAGATTTTGAATACAACTCATATTTGAGACATCTTTAATATGAGCTGGAATTGTAATTTCAAAAAAATGGTAACTATTAAGGAATAAAACTTAATATAATCCAATTAATAAAGTAATAAAAAATAAAAGGAGAGTAATAATGAAAAATAAGTTAAATAATCTTCTCGTTGCTGGAGCTCTAACTTTTTCAGCTCAAGCTGCAATTGCAGAAGAAGTAGTAAATGTTTATAACTGGTCAGACTATATTGATGAGCAAGTCAATGATGACTTTACTGCTGCGACAGGCATAAAGGTAGTCTATGACGTATTCGATTCAAATGAATTTCTTCAGTCTAAGCTCTTAGCTGGTGGCTCTGGGTATGACGTTGTAGTCCCTTCAAGTAGTTTCTTAGCGCGCCAGATACAGGCAGGCGTTTTCATGAAGTTGGATAAATCAAAATTATCAAATATTGGAAATATGTGGAGTGATATTGAGGATCAAGTTGCACAATTTGGACCTCTAAATGAATACTCAGTAAACTACATGTGGGGAACGACAGGCATCGGTTATAACGAAGACATGATTAACGAAAGAATGGAGAATGCACCTACAACTTCTCTTGCTATGGTATTTGATCCTGACGTTGTTTCGAAGTTTGCCGATTGCGGCATTCATCTTCTTGATGCGCCAGAAGAAATAATCCCAGCAGCTCTAGCCTATATAGGAGAGGACCCTAGAACTAATGATACTGATGTAATTGCTAAAGCGGAAGCTGTCATCTCTAATGTTCGCCCTTATATCCAAAAATTCCACTCATCTCAATACATCGATGCCCTTTCAAATGGTGATATCTGTTTAGTTGTTGGCTGGTCAGGTGATATATTTATGGCTCAATATGCAGCATGGGAAGCTGAGAACGGTGTTGAAATCGTCTATACGATTCCTGATGAAGGTGCGCTAATGTGGTTTGACCAATTAGCAATACCGAAGGATGCTCCACATGTTGAAAATGCTCTTAAGTATATCAACTGGATAATGGATCCTCAACAGATTGCCAATGCAACAAACTATGTATGGTATGCAAATGGTAATTTGGCTTCACAACCATTACTAGATCCGGATCTTTTGAATGACCCAGCGGTTTACCCAACGCCTGAGGTAATGGAAGGTTTATACATTAGTCCTCAATATGATAATAAAGCTCAAAGAGTTGTAACTCGTACATGGACTAAAGTTAAAACAGGTCAGTAACTTACAACTAATACAACCTTCATGGTGCCTTGCATCATGAAGGTTTTTATATTTCCCAAATTAATATGTCTGAAAATACTCCAGTTAGCCCTTGGCTAGACTCAACTCAAAAGCCTTACATCCAAATTGAAAACGTTACAAAGAAGTTTGGTGATTTCACTGCTATTGATAATTTAACTTTAGATATATACAAAAATGAGTTTTTCTCATTATTAGGTCCTTCTGGTTGTGGAAAAACAACACTTCTTAGGATGCTTGCAGGTTTTGAAAAAATTACTGATGGCAAGATTCTTTTGGATGGTGAAGATATCTCTGAAATTCCTCCTCATCTAAGACCCATTAATATGATGTTTCAGTCCTATGCACTTTTTCCACATATGACCGTTGAAAAAAATATTGCGTTTGGATTAAAGCAAGACAAAATGCCTGAAAATCTCATCAATCAACGGGTTGAAGAGATGCTTGAATTAGTTGAACTTACTGACTTTGCTAAGCGCAAACCTAACCAGCTTTCTGGCGGACAAAGTCAGCGCGTCGCACTAGCAAGGAGTTTGGCTAAACGCCCCAAATTATTACTCCTAGATGAGCCCTTAGGTGCACTAGACAAAAGACTAAGGGAGCAAACTCAATTTGAGCTAATGGATATACAAGAAAAATTAAAGGTGACCTTTGTTATTGTCACCCATGACCAAGAGGAAGCTATGACGGTCTCCAGTCGAATTGGGGTAATGGACTCTGGAAATTTAATTCAAGTAGCGACTCCTGCAGAGATTTATGAAGCCCCTATTAACAAGGATGTAGCTGATTTTATTGGCGACGTCAATCTTTTTAAAGGCATCTATAAAGGTCAAAATGAAATTGGTACTCAGTTACTTTCGGACGACTCAAACTCGATTGTCTATGCTACTCAAAAAGTTGATGTAGCTATCGGTAATCAGCTATGGTTTGCTCTAAGGCCAGAAAAACTTGAAATATCTAAAAGATTGCCAAAAAATGAACACAACATCTTAAAAGGAACGATTGAAGATATAGCTTATGGAGGTAGTTTTTCTACCTACCATGTCAAGCTTGAAAATAGCACAATTCTAAAGGCAATACGAGCCAACCGTGAAAGAACAAAAGAACACCATTTGACTTGGGGAGATGAAGTCTTCCTTCAATGGGCACCTCACTCAGCTGTGGTTCTACTTTCTTAAATTTCAATGAACCGAAAAGAAATCCAAATTCCAAACTTTTTGAAAAAAGCTTTTAGTGGAAGAAATGCTGTCATTTCGATTCCTTATATTTGGCTTCTATTACTTTTTTTACTGCCCTTTATATTTGTACTAAAGATAAGTCTTGCTGAGCCTATTTTGGCAATACCACCATACACATCATTTTTTAAATGGGGTGAATCATGGCTTCCAACAATTCAAGGAAGTTTAGATAGCTATTTATTTCTCTTTAGTGATTCTCTTTATATTAATGCTTACCTTTCTAGCTTAAAAATTGCAATTATTTCAACCATCCTAACGCTAATAATTGGCTATGCAATAGCCTACAGTGTCGCAAAGGCGCCAACACGCTGGAGAGGTATCTTATTAATGCTGGTAATACTTCCTTTTTGGACTTCTTTCTTGATTCGAGTCTATGCATGGATAGGTATTCTAAAGACGGAAGGCTTATTAAACCTAGCTTTGATATCAATTGGGATTATCGACAAACCACTTACAATAATGAATACTGACCTTGCGGTCTACATTGGTATTGTCTATTCTTACTTACCGTTTATGATTTTGCCTCTCTATGCAAACCTAGAGAAAATGGATATGAGTTTATTAGAGGCAGCAGCTGATCTAGGCTGTCGCCCTTTCAAAACATTCTGGACTGTGACCATACCTTTATCTCTTCCAGGAATTTTAGCCGGCTGTTTTTTAGTCTTTATTCCTGTTATGGGTGAGTTCGTTATTCCAGATTTACTAGGCGGTACAAATACCCTGATGATAGGAAAGGTACTGTGGACGGAGTTCTTCTATAACAGAGACTGGCCAGTAGCATCTGCAGTTGCAATCATTCTGCTTGCTCTTCTAGTTGTTCCAATAATGCTCTATCAAAGAGCACAAGAAAAGGCCATCTCATGAAAAAGTTTGGCAACTTCAATATCTTTGCCTTAGTCGTAGGATTTTCATTTCTGTATATTCCTATTATTCTACTGATATTGTTTAGTTTTAATGAATCAAGATTGGTGACGGTTTGGGGTGGCTTTTCGACAAAATGGTACGTCGAACTGATGCATAACCAAGGCATAAAAGATGCCGCCTGGGTAACCATTAAGGTTGCTTTTATTTCCTCTACAGTAGCGACAGCCCTTGGTACTATAGCCGGCCTTGTTATGACACGTTTTGGAAACTTTAGAGGAAGAACACTTTTCTCAGGAATGATCTATGCACCTATGGTAATGCCAGAAGTAATCATTGGTTTGTCTATCTTGCTTATGTTTGTAGCACTCTCCATTAACCGAGGCGTTTTTACAATTACACTTGCCCACATAACTTTCTCGATGTGTTACGTTGCTGTTGTTATTCAATCTAGAATGTCAAGTTATGATGACAGCATCAACGAAGCTGCACTTGACTTAGGGTGTACGCCTTTTCACACCTTTCGACTAATCACTCTGCCTATTATTATGCCGGCAGTGGTTTCTGGGTGGCTATTATCATTTACCCTGTCTCTTGATGATTTGGTTATCGCAAGCTTTGCCTCAGGACCTGGCTCTACAACGCTTCCAATGAAAATATATTCTATGGTTAGACTCGGTGTTACACCGGAAATAAATGCCGTCTCAACTATCTTAGTTGGACTTGTTACACTTGGAGTAATCGCCGCCTCAATCATTGGTAGAAGACAAAAAAACACTAATTAAAGTCTCACAAACTTAAGAATACACAACTAATAGACTATTATAATTAGCCTCTTAAAATAACAATCTAGAAATAAGGATAAATTATGCTCAAAAATACTAAACTTCTAAAAGCACATGGCTACATCAATGGTGAGTGGGTTGGCGATAACACTGAATCTCGCTTTGAGGTTACTAATGCTTATACAAATGAAGTAATCAGTACGCTTCCTGAAATGGGCAAAAAAGAAACCAATGATGCCATTGAAGCAGCCAATATTGCTTGGCCAAATTGGCGCAGTAAAACCGCAAAAGAAAGAGCAGCAATCTTAAAAAAATGGTTTGATTTAATTATGGAAAATCAAGAAGATTTAGCTATATTAATGACAGCAGAACAAGGAAAACCAATCGCAGAGGCTAGAGGCGAAGTAGGATATGGTGCATCATTTATAGAGTGGTTTGCAGAGGAAGGTAAAAGAACGTATGGAGACGTAATTCCAACTCCTTCAAATGACCGTAGAATAATAGTGATTAAGCAACCAATAGGAGTTGTAGCTGCAATTACACCTTGGAACTTTCCGATTGCTATGATTACAAGAAAATGTGCGCCCGCACTTGCAGCTGGCTGTCCAGTTGTAATAAAGCCTGCTTCAGAAACCCCACTTTCAGCTCTAGCAATTGCTGAGTTAGCAGACCAAGCAGGCATCCCAAAAGGTGTTTTGAATGTAGTTGTGGGAACGAAAGCAAGTGAAATTGGTACCGCACTAACTGACAGTCCGATTGTACGTAAACTCTCTTTTACTGGTTCTACATCAGTGGGTAAGATTCTGACTCGTAATTGTGCAGATACTATGAAAAAGGTCTCTATGGAACTTGGAGGAAATGCTCCGTTTATTGTTTTTGATGATGCGGACCTAGACTCTGCAGTTTCAGGTGCTCTGATATCAAAATTTAGAAATACCGGACAAACATGCGTTTGTAGTAATCGTATCCTAGTTCAGGAAGGAATTTATGATGAGTTTGTCACTAGGCTTGCTGATGCCGTTAAAACACTTAATGTAGGAAACGGCATGGAAGATGGCATTAATCAAGGCCCCTTAATCAGTCAAAAAGCACTCGATAAAGTTAAGGACCATATTTCTGATGCGATAGATAGAGGTGCTGTAATTGTTGCTGGTGGAAAACCTCATCACAGTGGTGGAACAATGTTTGAACCAACCGTTATTAGTAATGTAGATAGCTCAATGAAGGTTGCATCAGAAGAAACGTTTGGGCCACTTGCGCCTATCTTTAAGTTCTCTACTGAGCAAGAGGCAATTGATATGGCAAATGATACTGAATTTGGACTTGCCTCCTACTTCTACACAAGCAATGTGAATCGAATATGGCGTGTTTCAGAGGCTTTAGAATATGGTATGGTTGGAGTAAATGAGGGTGTTATATCAAATGAAGTTGCACCTTTTGGAGGTATCAAGGAGTCCGGCTTAGGACGAGAAGGTTCTCACTATGGAATTGATGATTTCCTTGAGCTTAAATATATATGTATGGGCGGCTTAAAGTAATATTACATATTGTATTTATAGTTAATAAAACTCAACAACCCTAGTAACATTTTTAAATAGCATTTGTAGTGAGTCTTTTTCACTGATTGGTATAATGACGCATTCGAATTTATAAAATACAATAATGAAAGTTGGAATTCTTGGTCTAGGTACTGTTGGCGGTGGTGTTGTTAATGTATTACAAAAAAATAGTGCTTCTATAGAGAGACGTACTGGTGTCAAAATTGAAGTTATTTTAGCTGGCGTTCGAGATGTCACTCAAAAACGTATCTGCGACACCTCAAATATTAAACTAACTGAAGACCCATTCGAGGTTGTTAATCACCCTGATATCGATGTAGTTTTAGAGCTCATTGGTGGTACAGGAGTGACAAAAGAGTTAGTTGAAACGGCTATTAATAATGGCAAGCATGTTATTACCGCCAATAAAGCACTCATCGCTAATCACGGCAATGAATTAATTAAGCTCGCTAATAAAAAACAAGTTCGACTCCTATTTGAAGCATCTGTCGCTGGTGGAATTCCTATCATTAAGTCACTATCGCAAGGTCTTAGTGCAAATAATATTGAATCACTCGCAGGAATTATAAATGGTACTGCTAACTTTATACTTACTGACATGAAAGAGAAAGGTAGAGATTTTGATGACGTACTTAAGGAGGCTCAAGCACTAGGCTATGCTGAAGAGGATCCAACTTTTGATATAGAAGGTATTGATGCGGCACATAAACTTTCTATCCTTGCTGCAATTGCTTTTGGTACTGAGCTTCAATTCAATCAAGTGTATACCAAAGGTATCAGTGGAATTACAACTGAGGATATCATTCATGCTAACGAGTTAGGCTACACAATTAAACACCTTGGTATTGCAAAAAGAACAGGCAATGGCATTGAATTACGAGTGCACCCTACTCTTGTTTCAAACAAACAATTAATAGCGCAAGTAGATGGCGTAATGAATGCTGTTATGGTTAAAAGTAATGCCCTAGGAACTAGTCTATATTATGGGGCAGGAGCAGGAGATGAAGCAACAGCATCTGCAGTTATTGCTGACCTAAACGATATCATTAATAACCAAACAAGTAACCACATATTGGGCTGGAAATCACAGCAAAAGCTTGCAGTTATTGATAATGATGAAATACATAGTGAATTTTTCTTGAGACTTTTAGTTAGTGATATAAAAGGGGTTCTCGCAAAAGTTACAGGAATATTTAATGACCATAATGTTAGTATTGAAGCGCTTATCCAAAAACAAGTCGATGAAAATAAAAATGCTCACATCGCCATTACAACGGACAAGGTGAGCACTAAAGCCATTATGAGTATTAAAGCTGCAATTGAGGCTAGCGACTTCAACCAATCGGAAGTACAAATTATTCATATTGAATTACTAGACTAACTTACAAGATATTAATATGAGATATACTGGATTAATTGAAAAATACAGGGACACACTACCTGTCAGTGATGACACTCGTATCATAAGTCTTGGTGAGGGAAACACACCACTAATTAAGCTTGAAAATATTCTGTGCGAAATGGGCACTCATGTTGAACTATACATTAAGTATGAAGGTTTAAATCCTACAGGATCGTTTAAAGACCGCGGGATGACTATGGCGGTTACAAAGGCTGTAGAAAGTGGCTCTAAAGCAATTATTTGCGCATCCACTGGAAACACTTCAGCTGCTGCAGCTGCCTATGCTGCTAGAGCAGGAATCAAAGCATTTGTTCTCATTCCAGAAGGCAAAATTGCACTAGGAAAATTAGCTCAAGCAATGATTCATGGATCAACTATTATTCAAATTAAGGGGAACTTCGATGATGGTATGCAGCTTGTCAAAGATGTTGCTGAGTTTGCACCAGTTTCAATCGTAAACTCTATCAACCCTTATCGCCTTCAAGGTCAAAAAACTGCTGCATTTGAAATTATTGAAGAGCTAGGTCATGCACCAGATTACCACTGCCTTCCAGTTGGCAATGCGGGAAATATTACCGCTCACTGGATGGGATATACTGAGTATCACGAGATGGGGAAATCAGATTCAACTCCTATAATGCTTGGCTATCAAGCTGAAGGTGCAGCTCCATTTATTAAAGGATCAAGAGTTGAAAAACCTGAAACAATTGCAACTGCAATTAGAATTGGAAATCCTCAGAGTTGGGATCAGGCGTTAAAGCTCAGCAAAGATTCAAATGGCTGGTTTGACTGTTTTTCAGATAAGGAAATTCTAGCAACTCAAAAGATGCTGACTGAAAAAGAAGGTATCTTTTGTGAACCAGCCTCAGCGATATCTGTTGCAGGCGCTTTGAGAGAGATAAAATCAGGTAAAATTCCTGATGGTTCTAGCGTTGTATGTACACTTACAGGCCATGGACTTAAAGATCCAGATACTGCAATCGCTCAATGCGATCAGAGTGCAATGATTAATGTCAATCCAACGCTGGATGAAGTAAAAAAAGCCATATTAGACCATATGTAGTTCTAGTAGGCTCTGAGTTTATGATAAAAACCATCTATTTATGAGCAAGCAGTCCTATAAAACCATTGATCAATGTGTAGGTAATACTCCATTAGTTCTCCTGCAACGATTAAACCCAAACCCCTCAAATATTATCCTTGCCAAGCTAGAAGGTAACAATCCTGCTGGCTCTGTTAAAGACCGAGCAGCTCTTAATATGATTACTGAGGCAGAAAATAGGGGGGAGATTAACCCAGGAGATACTCTTATAGAGGCTACCAGTGGTAACACAGGTATCGCACTAGCTATGATTGCTGCAATCAAGGGTTATAAGATGATTTTAGTGATGCAAGAAAACCTATCACAAGAACGAAGAGATGCGATGACCGCATATGGTGCAGAATTAATTTTGGTTTCTAAAGAGCTTGGTATGGAAGGTGCGCGTGACCTTGCCGACAAAATGAGTGCAGAAGATAAGGGATTTCAGCTTAATCAATTCGCCAATCAAGATAACCCGAAAGCACATAGTAGCTCTACTGCGAAGGAGATATGGAACGATACAAATGGCGAAATTACTCACTTTGTAAGCTCTATGGGAACAACAGGAACTATTATGGGCGTTTCAAAATACCTCAAAGAGAAAAACCCGTCAATACAAATAATAGGTATTCAGCCTGATGATGACTCACACATTCCTGGCATTCGTCGATGGCCTAAAGAATACCTTCCAACAATCTTTGATGCATCTAGAGTTGATACAATTATGGATGTTTCTCAAGAAGATGCGGAACAAGCTACTAGAGACCTTGCAATCCAAGAAGGTATTTTTTCTGGAGTTTCATCTGGGGGTGCTGTTGCCTCAGCGATTGAACTTTCAAAGCAAGTTGATAATGCGGTCATTGTTACAATTATCTGTGACCGAGGCGACCGCTACCTCTCTACTGGTGTTTTTAAGGGTTAAACTACCCAAATCGTATAAATCTCAACTTATCTATACTCAATTTTTACTGTAACTATATAGTTATTTAGCTTTAAAAATATGTGTACAATTATAAATTCGTAAAATATTTAATTAAAAAGGAGAAGTAAATGAGTAATATATTTGGCTTTAAAAAGTCATCAATTGTTTTAGCAACTGTCTTTTTGTCAATAAGCATGACAGCTAAAGCTGGTATTGTTTATGATTACATCATAGAGCAAAACAAACTAATTATTGCAACTGATGCAAACTGGGCACCATTCTCATACATTGACGATGATGGAGTGATGCAAGGATTCGATGTCGAAGTTGGCAGAGAAATTGCCAAGCGTATGGGTGTTGAAGCTCAATTTATAACACCTGATTGGGATGTTATCACTGCAGGAAACTGGAATGCGCGTTGGGACGTTTCTGTTGGATCTATGACTCCAACTGCGAGCCGCTCTGAAGTATTGAACTTTCCAGCGGTATACTACTACACACCAGCAGCTTTCGCTGTTCACACTGACTCACCGATTACAACATTAGCTGGACTGAATGGTAAAAATGTTTGTACAACGGCAGCGTCTACTTGGGAGATGTATCTTCAGGGTGACCTAGATATGCTTAATGCTCCAGCGTTTACTTATGACGTTACACCGGGCACAATTACCTCTTTGAAGGATGGTTCAATGTGTGCGGATGACACTCGTTTAGGTGCAGGCGTTCGAAATGATGGTTTTATTGATTCTGTTCCAATGATACAAGGAGCAATAGAGGCTGGTTATCCAATTCGTTTCTTAGGAGATCCGGCTTTTCATGAGCCTCTTTCATTAGCGACTGATTTGGGCAATAATGACCCTGAGTTAGATGCTGAGCTTGCTAGAATCATTGCTGAAATGCAGAAGGACTACACTTTGAGTTTGTTGTCAATTCAGCACTTTAAAAATGCAGATGGTAGTTCTGAAGACTACACTGTAGCTTACTAATAGGAATTGTTAGTTAGCTTTAGTTAGAGTTTAGACAAAGGTATGTTCGTCGATACCGTTATTGAAGATAAGGCACTGCATAAACCAGTATTCCTTATCTATTTATCAGTAACGGTATTGGCGATTTTCTTTGCCCTTAATTTTACAAACACCCTTTTTGGTGAATTCCTTAGACCTGTTATAGGAGACCCCACAGAAAGCGGTTTTTTTGGTCGTTTTGCAGTTTCACTTGTTCTAACAATAATATTTGTCCTTAATTTATTTGCAATTAGTTTCTTTAAATTAAAAGCACAAGTTGCAATTGTTTGGATTGAATTATTTTTACTTTTCTTGGCATTTGCCTATTCTTTTGATCTCAAAATGTCGTTTATCCAGAGCAGGGTTCCGCTCATGATCTCTCGGGGGCTATTTACGACAATTTATATTTCAGCAATCTCAATCGTTATTGCGACCGTAATTGCCGTCATAGGTGCCATTGCAAAACTTTCGAATAACGGCTTTGCTTATGCGATTTCCAGTTTTTATACTTCTCTATTTAGAGGCCTTCCACTTCTTTTGCAACTTTTCCTAATCTATAAAGGGCTACCACAACTCGGTTTTATGGTCGACGCAGTGCCTGCAGCCATCACCGCCCTGTCACTTTGTTATGGTGCCTATATGACAGAGATTTTCCGTGCAGGAATACAGAGCATACCTAAAGGCCAATGGGAGGCTTCTAGAGCTCTAGGTTTTAAATTTAACCTTATCCTTCGCAAGATTATTTTGCCTCAAGCCATACCAATTATTATTCCTCCAACTGGAAATCAGTTTATCGCCATGCTAAAAGATAGCTCTCTTGCCTCTGTTCTTGGGGTTTGGGAGTTAATGTATCTCGCTAGAACCTTAGGGCAAAGAGATTTCAGACACATGGAAATGCTCCTAACAGCTGCAATGATCTACTGGGCTCTAACAATTGTGCTCGAGGTAATTCAGGCTCGAATTGAAGAAAAATACAAACAAAAAAGTTGATGATGGATACAAAAACCAATATCCCAAATAACACTGAAATGACTCCAGTCATTTCTCTCAAGGGAGTCAATAAGTGGTATGGAGATTTTCAGGCTCTATCCAACATTGATCTCGAAATTAAACTCAAGGAGAAGATTGTAATTTGTGGTCCTTCTGGTTCTGGAAAATCTACCTTAATTAGATGCATTAATCGCCTTGAAGCTCATCAAGAGGGCAGAATTCATGTTAGCGGTATAGAGCTACACGAAAGAATGAAAGATATTGATATTGTTCGCCAAGACATAGGAATGGTCTTTCAGAATTTTAACTTGTTTCCACACTTAACTGTTTTAGAAAACTGCATGGCGGGACCAAATTGGGTTCGAGGTATCGAAAAAAATGAAGCTAAAGAAAGAGCCATTGCAATGCTAGAGCAAGTCAAGATTCCTGAGCAGGCAGATAAATATCCTGACCAACTTTCAGGCGGTCAGCAGCAACGCGTAGCAATTGCAAGAAGTTTATGTATGCAGCCTAAGGTCATGCTGTTTGATGAGCCAACTTCAGCGCTAGACCCTGAAATGGTTTCAGAGGTGTTAGATACCATGATTGAGCTTGCAAATAGCGGGATGACAATGATTTGTGTTACTCATGAGATGGGCTTTGCTCGTCAAGTTGCTGATAGGATTGTGTTTATGGCGGATGGAGAAATTGTTGAACAAAATACTCCAGAAGAATTCTTCAATAACCCTCAACATGATCGAACTAAAGTTTTTCTTGATCAAATTCTTACATAACAAGCTATTGTTTTTTAAAGTAGTCTCTAAAAACTTCAATAACAAAATCAATGTCTTTCTCATTTATTCCTAAATGGCAAACAAATCGCCCTCTATCAAGACTTGAAATTACAATCTGATTATCTAATAAGAAACTTGATAAGGATTCCCTGTATTTTTTTGGACAATGAATAAAAACCATATTAGTTTGACCTTCACCATAATTAACCTTTAGTTCAGGTATTAAAGATAAGCCATCTGCTAAAAGTTTTGCATTATTGTGATCTTCCTGAAGTCTTTCAATATTATTCTTAAGGGCATACATTCCGCAAGAAGCTATAACGCCAACTTGTCTCATACCACCTCCTAACATCTTCCGTAAACGAATAGCTTTATTAATAATAGTTTGATCGCTTACTAAAAGAGAGCCGACTGGTGCTCCTAAACCTTTAGACAGGCAAATTGAGACACTATCAAAGCCACTTGTTAAATCTTTCATTGATAAACCTGAATGGATATGGGCATTAAATAATCGGGCGCCATCCAAATGAGTACTTATTCCTCTTTCATGAGCAGCATTAACAAGATTATTAAGATCATCTTGAGGTTGCACCTTTCCAGAAATAGTATTTTCCAAACAAAGCAACTTTGTTACTGCATAGTGAGGGTCATCATCTTTAATTTGACTCAACATATCCTCTACATTCATAGCTCCTGATTCTGAAGTATTAATGGGGCAAATCCCAACCCCACCTAAAACAGAAGCGCCCCGAGCCTCGTAGACATTAGTATGGTAATTTTGGCCAATCAAAACCTCATCACCTCTTTGGCAATGAGAAAGCATAGCCGTTAAATTGCTTTGAGTCCCGCTAGGAAAAAATAAACTCGCCTCTTTACCTAAAAGCTCAGCTGCAAATTCTTGAAGCTCTAAAACCTCTATGTCTTCTCCGTAGACATCATCACCAAGCTTAGCTTTTTGGATTGACTGAAGCATATCTTTAGATGGCAAGGTAACTGTGTCACTTCTAAAATCAATTGAATTTTTTAATTTTTGCAAGCCCGAATTAGTAATATTTCTTTTATATTGATTCATAATTATTTATTAAGGCTGGTACTCCGGATAAGCAAGTGTTGCAACTAAGTGTGTTCTAGATTCAGGACCACCATTAAGTGCAGTATGATAGCCACGCGTATCAGTGAAATAAACTGAGCCATCTGCAGGTAAATGCGTACAGTGGTGGTTAACAATAAGCAAAGCCCCAGGGTTTGTATAAATTGGAATATGGATTCTTGGCTCAGGGTCTCTATGCCAAGAATTGCAATTATAGCTATCCTTTTCAAGTATTCGAACCCTGCCAATAGGGTATCGAGCACATAGCTCGTTATGGATAGTTTCAAAATAGGTGCCTTTAAAAACATCCACGAGCTCACTAAATAAAGTTTCATCAACTAGCTCGTCTTTAGACACCTCTTCATAGCTTTCATCTAGGCGAGTATAGTATCGACCAACAAGATCCTTATCTGACTCAGCTGAGCTATCTTTTCTTCGAGTCATTGCTAGAGCATGAAAACCTGAAGCAGCAGTTTTAAATTCTGACTTAGCTTTAACCTCATCAAGTGCTTTGCGAATTTTTTTGATATCAAACTTTAGACTCAGTTTAACAATATGTTCATTCCCTTTAAAGGATGCCACTGATTCAATATCAATTTTATTGTTGATGTAAGAATTTAATTCTTGTGTGTCATCTGAAATACTCATAAATTTATTTATTTTTTAATAAAACTGTTTAGATTATATAGCTGAATAATTAAAAAGGTTTAACTACAACAAGAATGATAATACCAATAAGAAGTAGTACAGGAATTTCATTAAACCAACGATAAAAAGTGTGCGAACGAGTATTTTTATCCTCTGAGAAAACTCCCACTAAATAACCACAGTAAAAATGATAAATAATTAATAGTCCAACCAATAAAAGCTTAAGTTGAAGCCAATACTCATTACTATACGCTTCCCAGGCATAGCCCTGCAACATCCACCAACCCATTAAAGTCGTAACAATAAAGCTTGGCATCATAATACCCTTATAGAGTTTTCGCTCCATCACCTTAAAGCGCTCTATACTAATTTCATCATCAGCCATAGCGTGATAAACAAAAAGTCGCGGCAAGTAAAACATTGCAGCAAACCAAGTAATGACAGTTAAAATGTGAAAAGCCTTAATCCAAAGCATTAGAACTCCAAAATAGTTACATAATACCGTCTGAATACCATCTTTTTCTATGATTCATCAAAGAAGTTATATGAAACACTAGCTATTGATTTACAGTTATCATATCGTATGACATAGTAAAATTTGCCTACCTTTTATAATTGAACTTGCATGCTAAACTTTTTTAAAAAAAATAAAAATCATGAGCCACAAAGTGAACCAAATAAAGCTTCACTAAAAGACAGACTATTTAAATCCAAGAAACGACTTGGTGACGGCCTTTCATCTTTACTTATTGGTAAAAAGAAAATAGATGATGAGCTTCTAGAAGATTTAGAAATACTTCTTATCAGTTCAGACATTGGTATTCAAACAACCGATAAAATTATTGAATCAGTAAGAAAGAAAGCTTCAAGAAAAGAACTTAAGGATAGCGATAGTATTTATGAATTAATCAAAATTGAACTAGAATCACTCTTGGTTAAAGATAACTTACTGGACACTAATAGTGATAAAACCTACGTTATTCTTGTTGTTGGAATTAATGGTGCTGGCAAAACTACTACCATTGGTAAACTAGCTAAGTTATTTCAGAGTGAAGGCAAGTCTGTCATGCTTGCTGCTGGTGATACTTTTCGTGCAGCAGCTGTTGAACAACTTCAAATTTGGGGTGAGAGAAATAATATACCTGTAATTGCGCAAAAAACTGGTGCTGATGCAGCGTCAGTAGTCTACGATGCTTACCAGTCTGCAGTTGCTAAGGATATTGATATTCTAATTGCTGATACTGCTGGCAGGCTTCATACCCAAGATAATCTTATGCAAGAGCTTGAAAAAATTAAGCGAGTCCTTAAAAAACATAACGAAAATGCGCCTCATGAAACACTACTTGTTATAGATGGAGGTTCTGGTCAGAATGCAATTCAGCAAGCAAATGAATTTCATAAATCTATTAATCTATCAGGCCTTGCTGTAACTAAGCTTGATGGAACTGCAAAAGGTGGCGTTTTATTTGCAATATCAGACTCTCTTAATTTACCCATTCGTTTTATTGGTATTGGAGAAGCTATTGATGACCTCAAGCCATTTAATGCAAGAGATTTTGTTGATGCGTTATTTGATTAAAAAATCACTTTAATCCTCTGATAAAAGTATAAAGCGATTCAGGATTTTATTGAATTATTGATAGTGTCAATTTTCTGTGCTAAATCAATATCAAGCTTAGTGATTCCGCCCTCACTATGAGTGATTAAGTTAACTTCAACCTTATTATAAACATTTGACCATTCAGGGTGATGATCCATAGTTTCTGCAGTAATTGCAACCTCAGTCATAAAACCAAAGGCTTGAGTAAAGCCTTTAAATTTAAATTCTTTCGAAAGTCTTCCTTTTACGATATTCCAATCATCAAGTTCTTTAAGGTTTTCATTTAATTGTTTATTAGATAATATCAAATCAAACTCCTTTTAATAACTCTCTTGCACCCATAGACAATAGCTTATTTGCGACCATCTCACCCAACTCCTTTGGTTGTGATAAAGTACCACACTCCTCTACTTTCAATATATCACCAGAATCTACATTACCAACCATACCTCTAAGCTGTAATTCAGTCTCATTACTAGTAGCGTAAGCTCCAATTGCAACTGAACATCCACCCTCGAGAGTAGAGTTCATAGCCCTTTCAGCACTAACTTCATTCATGGTTTGTTTATTTATAAGTGGCTCTATAAGAGTACTTATAGATTTATCACCTTTTCTAATTTCTATACCTAAAGCGCCTTGCCCAACTGCAGGTAGGAATTGTTCAACGCCAAGATGTTGATTAATTCTATCTTCAAAACCAAGCCTTATAAGGCCTGCACATGCCAAAATAATAGCGTCATACTCACCATTATCTAGCTTTCTTAATCGAGTATTGACGTTACCACGTAAATCCAGAATTACAAGATCAGGCCTTAAAGCTTTTAATTGAACTATACGCCTTAAGCTACAAGAACCAACCCTAGACCCTTGTGGAAGTTCACTGATATTATCAAAATCATTTGAAACAAATGCATCAAACGGATTTTCGCGTTCCAAAATCGCACCAACCTCAAATTCTGTAGGCAACTCATATGGGACATCTTTCATAGAATGGACTGCAATATCAGCCCTTCCCTCTAACATACCTACCTCTAACTCCTTAATAAATAAGTTTTTGCCGCCAATTTTAGAAAGGGGTGTATTGAGTATCTTGTCGCCCTGGGTCGTCATTTTCACCAATTCAACCTCAAGATCAGGATAGAAAAATTGTAATCTTGATTTTACAAACTCAGCTTGCCAAAGAGCTAAAGGGCTGTTACGCGTTGCAATTTTAAGCACTTTATTAATATCTCCAATTGATATTGTTGCCAACATTATTTTATCGAGTGTTTTTTGATAATGTTAGCTATTGAAGATATTATTATGCTGTCATTTAAGCAAGGTATTGATCAAATACTTGCCTAAGTGAGGTTTTTATATCATTTTCAGTAACTTATCATCGATATAGTGGAATAATGTGCTGTAATTAAAATTTGTATTAATTACAGAGAAAATTTAACAATGAAGTCTAAAAAAAATCATTTATGGGGTGGGCGCTTTAATGAGCCTACTGATGAATTTGTCAAAATCTTTGGTGCATCCATTTCTTTTGATAAAGTCTTAGCGCTTTATGATATTGAAGGCTCTATGGCTCATGCAACAATGCTTAGTGAGATAAATGTACTAAGTAGTTCTGAGTTGAAGCAGATACTTGATGGCCTTAATCAGATTAAAGATGAAATAGCCAATAATCAATTCAACTGGTCTATAGACTTAGAAGATGTCCATATGAATATTGAATCTCGATTGATAGAGATTTGTGGTGATTCAGGTAAAAAACTTCATACTGGTCGCTCTAGAAATGACCAGGTTGCAACAGATATTAGGCTCTATCTAAGAGATCAAGTACTTCTTATTAATAATGAATTAGAAAGACTTTTAAATGCTTTGCTTGATCTTGCAGACCAAGAAAAAGAAACTATTATGCCTGGTTTTACGCATCTCCAAGCTGCTCAACCGATTAGCTTTGGACATCACTTATTGGCATATTTTGAAATGTTTAAGCGTGACCGAGAGCGACTTCAAGAGAGCTTTAAACGAATTAATACAATGCCACTAGGTAGCGCTGCTCTTGCGGGTACTAGCTACCCGATAGATCGTGAACGAACTGCTGAACTTTTAGGGTTTGAGCGTATTAGTTTAAATTCAATTGATGCAGTCAGTGATCGTGACTTTGCTATCGAATTTACTGCAAATGCAAGTCTAATTATGATGCATCTTTCAAGGTTCTCAGAGGAGCTTATTCTTTGGTCAAGTGCGCAATTTGAGTTTATATCTCTGCCTGATAGCTTTTGCACAGGCTCATCAATAATGCCTCAAAAGAAAAATCCTGATGTCCCTGAACTTGTTCGTGGCAAGACTGGACGAGTTACTGGTAATTTAATATCACTCTTGACATTAATGAAAGGACAACCCCTTGCTTATAACAAAGACAACCAGGAAGATAAAGAGCCACTATTTGATAGTGTTGATACAATTTATAACTGTCTTTGTATTTTTGCTGATATGGTTCCTACTATTGAAGCCAATAAAGATAATATGTATCACTCTGCTCTTAAGGGATACACAACAGCAACTGATTTAGCTGATTATCTTGTAAACAAAGGTTTGGCTTTTAGGGATGCTCATGATGTAGTTGGTAAAGCTGTTTCTTACGGACTTAAAGAAAACAAAGATTTAAGCGAATTTAGCCTTGATGAACTTAAAAAATTGAACTCATTAATAGAAAAAGATGTTTTTGATGTGATCTCTCTAGAAGGTTCAATTAATGCTCGAAATCATTTAGGTGGAACCTCACCTAAACAAGTGTCGATGGCTATTAAAGCTGGACGTAAATCCATTAAATAATGCGCATAGTTTTTGCAGGCACTCCTGAGTTTGCTGTCGAATCTCTAGCTATTCTTCATAAATCAAATCATGAAATAGTTGCTGTTTACTGTCAGCCTGACCGTCCAAAAGGTAGAGGAAAAGTATTATCAGCATGCCCTGTAAAGCTTTATGCAGAAGAAAATAATTTACTAGTCATCCAGCCAGAAGACTTTAGTGAATTACAAAACCAAGAGAGGTTTGCGTTATTAAAGTCTGATGTTATGGTGGTGGCAGCATATGGTCAAATACTGCCTAAAAACACATTGCAAACCCCAAGACTGGGATGTCTTAATATTCATGCTTCTCTTCTGCCTCGCTGGAGGGGTGCAGCGCCTATTGAAAGAGCTATACTTGCAGGAGATAAAGAGACTGGCATTTCAATTATGCAAATGAATGAGGGTCTTGATACTGGAAATGTATTACTTGAAAAAAAATATTTAATTTCAGAATTTGAAACCTCTCAAACACTTACTGATAATCTATCAAGTCTAGGTGCTGATACTATTATTGAAGCCTTAAGCAATCTATCTGATTTGAAGGCTAGACCGCAAAATAATAATGATGCTACTTATGCAAAAAAGATTTTAAAAAATGAAGCTCAAATAGACTGGAACCAGAGTGCAGAAACTATAAGTCGCATTATTAGAGCATTTAATCCTCGCCCTATAGCTCAAACTAACGCAAAGGCCAAACAATTCGAAAACAACGTACTTAGAATCACTGAAGCTGAGGTTATACAAGATAAAACTATTCAAGCTCCAGGGACAATAATTGAATATGGCAAAGGCTTCTGTTATGTTGCAACTGCAAATGGTGTTTTGAGTCTAAAAAAAGTACAACTTGCTGGAAAAAAAGAGGTTTCTATTAAGGACTTTAATAACGCCTATCAATTGATAGAACTTAGCTAAAAGTAACCACACATTATCGCTCAGCAAATCCTAGCTGACGCCATGCCTCATAAGCCACAATTGATACACAGTTTGATAAGTTTAGACTTCTTGAACCATCCTGCATAGGGACAGTAATCCCATCATATTCATCCATTATTTCCTTTGGAAGGCCCTTAGTTTCAGAGCCAAATAGAAATGAATCATGGCTATGATATTTAATATCAGCATAGCTTTTAGTAACCTTTGTACTTACAAAATAAAGCTTAGCAGGATTAGCTTTGTCTAAGTAATCATCAAAATTTTCATATTCATAGACGCTTGCTAACTCTTTGTAATCAAGTCCAGCACGTCTAAGGCGCTTATCGTTAATCTCAAATCCATACGGCTTTATGAGATGAAGATTGGCCCCCATATTTGCTGACAAACGTATTAGGCTTCCTGTATTACTAGGTATCTCTGGTTGGAATAATACTAAATTTAGCATAACGCTATTTCATAGAAAATTACATTATCATCCCATAGAACATAAACCAATTATCAAAACTCGCTAGTTGATATAATAACAGCCATGCAAGACTACTTAAAAATTATCAAAAATGGACTTTGGACTAACAACCAAGCATTGGTTGCTCTATTGGGGCTCTGCCCTCTTTTAGCAGTAACGAATAACGTTATTAATGCTATTAGTCTTGGCCTAGCAACAACGTTTGTACTTGTGGCTTCTAACCTGACTGTGTCCTTATTTCGAAACTATATTAGAAAAGAAGTTAGAATTCCAATCTTTGTTTTATTGATTGCCTCTTTTGTAACCCTAGTTGACCTTATCATGCAGTCATTTTTCTATGATATGTACTTGATACTAGGAATTTTTGTACCTCTAATTGTTACTAACTGCGCAATTTTAGCTCGCGCTGAAGCCTTTGCTTCAAAGAACCCTTGGGATAAATCAGTCATTGATGGACTAATGATGGGTTTTGGCTTCACTATGGTTCTCGTAGTTTTAGGTGCTATGAGAGAGATTATAGGAAGTGGGACACTGTTTGATCAAGCAGACCTTATATTTGGTGATTTTGGCTACAGCCTCAAAGTAACGTTTTTTGAGCAATATCAAGGAACACTTCTTGCTTTATTGCCGCCGGGTGCCTTTATCGGTCTTGGCTTGATTGTTGCGTTAAAAAACCTAATTGATGAGAAAAAAGTTTCAACTCAAGTTGCTGCCAATTCAGAAGCTATTTTAGAACCACAAACAAACTAAAGACACTCCATGTCTCGGAGAAAAACGATTCAAGACTTCCTCAGAGAGGATCTAACAGACATTACAAAGTTATTATGCCTGGCTCTTAATCAAGAGAGAGAACAGCTGTTTGCTTATCCAAACTATGAGCTTAATGATAAGGAACTTGATAAACTAGATAAACTTGTTAAAGATCGTAATGATGGAGTTCCTTTTGCTTACTTAAAGGGGTCTCAAGGGTTTTATGAACTAGACTTTATAGTGTCTCCTGCAACTTTAATTCCCAGACCTGAAACAGAATTATTAATAGATATTTCGCTTAATACATTTGATTCAAATAAAAAAATAAAGGCCTTAGATCTTGGAACTGGGAGTGGCGCAATAGCAATAACGCTTTCTGAAAAATGCCCTATATGGGAAATGACTGCAACCGATAAATCAAACGAAGCTCTCAAGATCGCCAAATTAAATACCAATAATGAAATCAACTTTTATTGCGGTGATTGGTTCGACGCAGTGCCTGATGAAAAATTTGATCTAATTGTTAGCAATCCTCCTTATATTGATGACCATGACCCACATCTGGATAACCTCAAATACGAGCCCTTGGAGGCTTTAACATCTGGAAGTAATGGCCTTGATGACATCAGAATAATCATCAATGAATCTCCTAAATATCTTAAGGAAGGCGGCTATCTACTTTTAGAGCATGGCTTTAATCAACAGAAGGAAATCATTGGATTACTAAAAGAGTCTTTCTTTAACATTAATACTTATAAAGACCTTAATGATATTGACAGAGCAGTTCTAGCTCAATATAGATAGTTAAAACTCTGAGTCCTATCTATTTAAATTTCAGTTGAGCAATTATTACTCCTATAATAACTATAAGTGCCCCAATAGCTTGATACCAAATCCAGCTATCACCAAGAAGAAAGAGGATAAACATTACATAAAATGGAGCAGCATTTAGATGGAATGATGCAATCCCAATTCCAAGTTGGCTAATACCCTTTATCCAAAAAATTTGAGAGATTCCTAAGCCAAGCCAACCATAAATAAGTACTAAACCTAAATGATTGATAGTAATAACTGATGTTGTTTCGGTTAATCCAAGAATATAACAAAAAAAATACAGGACAACTGATATACCCGCCATTCCAAAGGATGTCACCGATGTTTGTCCTAGAGTCGACATTCCTGGAAGATTTTTAACTGTTGCTCTGGAGCCCCATCCAAATAGTGCCACCCCTATAAGACCAATTAAAGCTGCAAAACCAATACCATCATTATCAAAAGTGGCACCTGATGCAATATAACCACCCATCAAAACTAAAATTACCCCAAAGAAAAACCATAAGGTCATTTTACGGCCATCAAAAAGAATCTCTAAAGTGACTGCGAAAACCGGCATCGTAGCACAAGCTAATACCGCGATAACAGGAGACGTTAATGATTGTAGAACAAGTATCAAAAACGAGCCAATACCAAACCCAGTTGCACCAATCAAAAAGCCTTTAAACCACAAAGCAGACCTGACTTTCTGTATTCCTTCTATTGCAAACCATATAAAGAAAATTAGAATAAATGAAGATACATTTCTTGCACTAATGACACTAACAACATCCCAGTCATCTAATAGATATTCAGCGGCAGGAAAGCCCATTGCAAAAAGAAGTATTGCGAAGACACAGATAAAGTTTGATTTAAAAACTCCTAAATCTTTTTCAGCTTTATCTTCTGAAGGACTTGCACTCATAGAGTAAAAAGTGATTGTGGCTTATTGCAGACTGGCAATATAACAGATACTCTAAATTAAGCAATATTTATTTAATCACAATTATAAAAAGGTTATTTTGATGATTGTTATAACCTAAATTCTAGATGTATAATCAGATTTATCAAGATAAAGGCTTTTAGAGCGCTGCCTTGAAAATAGGATTGAAGTAATAAGATATTACTTACTTTTATAGTCATAGCAAATCTGGAGGTTAATTATGCTTGAAAAAAAACACATCGGCCAATCCACTAAAAGTATTTGGGGTGGAGAACAAGAACATGAACTTTATGAACGATCAACACAAGTTCCAGTTGTTCATAGCGTTTCATTTGGCTACAAAGATATTGAAACTTGGCATAAAGTCGCCCTGGAAGAAGCCCAAGGATTTATATATTCTCGCAATGCTAACCCAACAGTTCGCGCCTTTGAAGACAAGGTAAAAGAACTAGAAGGCGCCCAAGCAGCAACCAGTTTCTCCTCAGGTATGGCAGCCATTAGTAACACCTTGGCTACATTTTTAAAACCAGGTGAGCGAATTGTTTCAATTAAAGATAGCTATGGGGGAACAAATGTCATTTTTAATGAGTTTTTACCGCCACTAAATATTGATGTTAGTCTCTGTGAAACTGGTGATTATGAGCAAATAGAAACTGAAATAGCTAAGGGCTGTAAGGTCCTATATTTAGAAACACCAACCAACCCAACCATTAAAATTACAGACATCAAGCGCTTAAGTATGGCAGCTAAAAAAGTAGGCGCCCTAGTTGTTGTTGATAATACTTTTGCTACACCAATTAATCAAACCCCGCTTGAGCTTGGTGCTGATATTGTTCTGCACTCTGCCTCCAAATACCTAGGTGGACATGCAGATGCTCTTGGTGGAGTAATTTGTGGCAATAAGGACTTAGTAAAAAAAGTTCATCACTACCGTGAAATAAACGGTGCTAGCCTAGCGCCAATGGATGCATATAGTTTATTAAGAGGGATGAAAACATTAAAGCTTCGAGTTCAAAGGCAGAATGAAAGCGCAATGATAATTGCTAAATACTTACAAAACCATCCTGCAGTTGAACAGGTGAACTACCCTGGGTTAGAGTCTCATCCTGATCATGATATTGCCAAGAAACAAATGATTGGTGGCTATGGTGGAATGTTAAGTTTTTCTGTCAAGGGCGGCTTAGAAGCAATTAAAAAATTTCTACCAAAACTTGAATACGCTCATATGGCAGCTAATTTAGGTTGCGTTGAAACTGTAGTTGGCCCTCCATTTACAACAAGCCATGTCGAATGTAGTGCAGAAGAGCGAATGGCTGCTGGAATCCCTGAAGGCTTAGTAAGATACTCAACCGGTATTGAGGATGTAGAGGACTTAATTGCTGATTTAGATCAGGCATTTAAAGTAATTTCTTAAGAAATTAAGGAGAATTCAATGAAACAAGAAAGAAGAAGATTCAGTAAAGAAGAGTACCTTGATAGGCAATTAAAAGTTCGCAAGTCAATGGATACTTCAAATGTGGATCTCTTAATTGTCTATGATCCTGCCAATATGTTTTGGTTGACTGGCTATGATGGCTGGTCATTTTATGTTCATCAATGCGTTGTCATTTCAACTGACGGAGGACTTTTTTGGTATGGCAGAGGAATTGATGCAAAGGGTGCTGAACTTACGACTGACCTTGACCTAAATAACATCCTGGCATATCCAGATGAATACGTCATGAGCCCTGAGAGACATCCAATGGAGTTCCTTGCAAACATCTTAAAAGAAAAGGGCTTAAATAAAAAAAGAATCGGCCTAGAAAAAGATAATTATTATTTCTCAGCTAGAGCAGCTGAATCGTTATATAGTAGCCTACCTGATGCAGTATTTAGCGATCAGACAGGTCTCGTAAACTGGCAAAGAGCAGTGAAATCTGAAACCGAAATCATCTACATGAAGCGTGCAGGCAAGGTTATTGAGGGAATCTATGAGAGGGTTATAAGGGTTGCTGAACCTGGAATGAGAAAAAATGACTTGGTTGCTGAAATAATGCATGCAGGTGCTCACGGTCATCAAGGCCATTATGGTGACTACACTTCTTTTGTTCCTCTTATTGGCGCTGGGGAAGAAGCTGCAGCGTGTCACATGACATGGAATGATGAACCATTAAAAAATAATGAGGGTATGTTTTTAGAGTTAGGAGGGGCATACGCAAGATATCATTGTCCTTGCTCAAGAACTTTATATTTAGGAAAACCACCTCAACAATATTTAGATATCGAAAAGGTGATAAATGAATGTATAGAGAATGCAATTGAGATGTTTAAGCCGGGCAATACTTGCGCCCAAATTTCAGACAACTTTACAGCAACTCTGAAAAAGCATGGTTATGAAAAAAATAATCGCTGTGGCTACCCTATTGGCTGTAGTTACCCGCCTGACTGGGGTGAGCGTACGATGAGTTTACGCGGAACAGATCAAACTGTACTTGAAGAAAACATGACATTTCATTTTATGCCTGCTATTTGGTTTGATGACTGGGGTTTTGAAATGACGGAGAGTATTCGCGTCACTCAGAGCGGGGGTGAATGCCTCTCAAGTGTACCTAGACAACTACTAGTTAAATAGAAGTTAAAAACTATCGAGACTTACTTGGATAAGCTTGATCGTCTGATCAAACTATCTGGAACCATATCGGTATCCTTAATTCTGTCTAGGACTGCATAACTAAAATAGCGCCTGAGTCCAATATCTGCCTTTAAAACTCTTTTAAGGAAATCTTGGTAGTCTACAACATCTTTGACAAGAACTTTTAAAATGTAATCAAGTCCTCCACCGACGGACCAGCATGAAAGCACTTCATCAAAGCCCATTATTGCTTCTTCAAACCGAGCAAACTGGCCTTGCTTATGACTCTCTAACTCAACTTCAGTAATTACAAGATGGAAATTACTTAAAAAAGAAGATGACAGCTTTGCACCATAGCTATCAATGATTCCAGCTTCCTCTAGTCTTTGAAGTCTGTCCCATGAAGGGGTAAGCGATAAATTGAGTTTATCAGCTAGCGCAGTTTTAGTAATCCTACCCTCACTCTGAAGGATAGAAAGTATCTGAATATCTCTTTCATCAAGCTTGTACATAGAGATATTATCGCCCTAAATAAAATACAAATTAGCAATAAAATTCAATTTAGTGTGAATTCTTCAGAATAATCATAACTTTATAGGCTAAATTAGGCCTAAAAACTTCTAGTTATTTCTTTTAGCTATTATCTGAGAAATCTGATCAAAAGTGGCCTGGTTTGAGGTAAAGACAGGTTTACCAATAGCGGATTCTATTTCAGGAATAATTTCTGCAGATCTCATTGCAGTGCATGAAATAAAGAGCGCGTCAGCTTCATCATGAGTTGCCGCCTTGGCAGCTGAAATAATCTCATTTGGAGGAAGAAAAGCTACGTCTCTGTCGTCACTCATATCCATATACATTGAAGATGCTATCTCAACACCATTTCTTTGTAAATAGTCCCTCAGCAGGGAGGAAACCTCTTCACTATATGGAGTTAGAATACTAACCTTTTTAAAGCCTCTTGCTTTAAAGTTTTTAACAACTGCTTGAGAGGTAGTTAAAACTTTTGCAGTTGGCTTACTTTCCTTAATTGCAAGCTCGATTGCCTCATCTCCGACAATAGAAGATGAAGAAGTACAATTAAAGACAACCAAGTCAAGATCATAATTGGGAAGTATTCCAGCTGAAACTTCAGTCAAATCATCTCCAATTGCAGCTAAAGACTCTGGCGTCATTGGATTTGCAAAATGAATTCGATTGAAATAAAAGTCATAGTTTGGCTTTTGATCAGTATACATTCTCACAAAGTCTCGCTCAAAAGTGAAATCTGTATTTAAAACGATTAGTCCTACAGAGGGTCTCTCACTATTTCTAGTTAAAGTTTCTGAGATATGATATTTTTTTGATTCAATAGTCATAAGTAATTAATGTCTAATAGAAGTAGAAAATAGATGCATCACTACGACACCTGAGATAATCAAAGCCATACCAATTAAAGATGCAAGGTCTGGTATTTCTTTATACACAAATGCACCAACAACAGCCACCAAAACAATACCTAGGCCTGACCAAACAGCATACACTACTCCCAATGGTAAATCCCTCAAAGCGAGCGTCATTAACCAAAAAGAAATGCAATAAAAAATTGCTAGAAACGTAGTCGGCACAAGTTTTGTGAACTCTTCTGTAGCCTTAAGAAGAGATGTTCCAGCAACTTCAGCTGCAATTGCTAATGCTAAGTAAAAATAGGTCATAAAGATTTAAAGTTACTTATAGAAAAAGATTAGTATAACCTCAAGAAATAATCTTTACCAAAGTTTTCTGCTTGATTATTGTATTTGAAAAAAGATTGAAGTTGGCCTATAAGCCGGGTTCTGTTTGACTAAAGCCATGATAGTCATTCATCTACGATACTTGTCACCAAGCACCTCTAGCACTCTACCCGAAGACAACGCGAGCAACGCCAATGCCTTCCTATTTGAGCTTGCTCCAAGTGGGGTTTACCTTGCCTTACTTATTACTAAGTAAGCGGTGCGCTCTTACCACACCATTTCACCCTTACCTATCAAGATAGGCGGTTTATTTTCTGTTGCACTTTCCGTCGCATCACTGCGCCTAGCCGTTAACTAGCACTTTGCTCTGTGGAGCCCGGACTTTCCTCCCAATGCAATTGCATTCGGCGACTATCCGGCCAACTTCAAGGGAAAATTATACGCTAGGAATAGGGGTTTAAAATGGAGTGCTATTATTAACTAAAGACTTTGACTAACTCGTGTAAGTCAAAGGAATATTGTTAAGTACTTTATGGATATTTTCTCCATCAGTATCAACCGCTACAGTAACAGGCATATCTTTAACTTCAAGTTCATAGATCGCCTCCATACCCATTTCTTCAAAGGCAACAATCTTAGCTTTCTTTATAGATTTAGAAATCAAATATGCTGCACCGCCTACTGCTATTAAATAACTTGCTTTATGTTTTTTAATACTTTTAATTGCTGACTCACCGCGCTCGGCCTTGCCAATCATTCCTAATATTCCAGTGTTCTCAAGCATCATGTCGGTAAATTTATCCATTCTTGTCGCGGTTGTTGGTCCTGCAGGTCCAATAACTTCATCGCCAACTGGGTCAACCGGTCCAACGTAGTATATAAATCTATTATCAAAATTAACGCCTTTAGGTAAACCTTCACCGCTATCGATCATCCTCTTTAAGCGCTTATGGGCAGCATCCCTTCCTGTAATAATTGTCCCAGAGAGTAGCAAAGTATCACCAATATTCCAATTATCCATTTGAGATTGAGTTAAGGTATTTAAATCAACTTTTGTATATTTAGAAACATCCATCTCCAAATCTGGATAGATACTCATATCAACTTCTGGCAATTCAGCAACGCCACTTCCATCAAGAATGAAATGAACATGTCTAGTTGCTGCACAGTTTGGGATCATCGCAACCGGTAGAGAAGCTGCATGTGTCGGATAATCCTCAATCTTAACGTCTAGAACTGTTGTTAACCCA
>ERZ767285.108-NODE-108-length-38191-cov-4.737655_pt1 | contig 38191 bp, 44 predicted proteins | sample MGYA00374953_ERZ767285 | MGnify/ENA primary metagenome ERZ767285 (study PRJEB28947, sample SAMN06267186) | marine metagenome | isolation source: Columbia River Estuary | place: USA:Columbia River Estuary, USA | collected 2013-07-23 ...
GAGCTCGGCGAGGCTCTAAACGTCTCCGGCGCGATCGGTAAAGCCGCCGGCCTCACGTTCGAGGATAACGTCGCAATTCTCGGCAAGCTCGCCGACGGAAACAAGACCGGCGCAGAGGCCGGACTTATTCTTCGCCGCTCGCTCTCGCGTTTGCTCAATCCCTCGGCCGAGGCCCGAACCGCCCTCGGCCAACTGGATCTCGACGAGATCGACGTCCTCGACGACAAGGGCAAGATAAAGGACTTCGTCGGCCTCCTCGGCCAACTGGAGAAGAAGGGCGCGACCGCCGGGCAGGTTATAACGATCTTCGGCGAGATCGCCGGCCCCTCGATCCTAAACCTCCTCGGCCAAGGAGTCCCCGCGATCGAGGAGCTCCGCGATTCGATCGACGGCGTCTCGGCCGTCGGAGCTCGCGCCGAAATGGCCGCCGTCCGAATGGCCGGAGCTCAAGGAGGTATCCTAGGATTCAAATCCGCTATGGAAGCCCTCGCGATCGCGATCGGAGACTCCGGTCTCCTGCAATGGTTTACCGACGCGATCAAGGGGGTCTCCGGATACGTTCGCGAGCTCGCGAAGTCCTCCCCGAAGACTCTCAAATGGGCTACGGCGATCACGGCGCTAGTCGCGACGATCGGACCTCTCCTGATTCTCCTCGGTAAAATGGCGACCGGCGTCTCCGTCGTCGCCAAGGGGCTAACATTCATCATTCCAGGACTCCTCGGATTTGCGACGACCCTCGTAACGACCGTGATTCCGGCCGTCGTTGCCTGGACCGTTGCGCTGTTAGCAAACCCGGTCTTTTGGATCGGCGCCGCGATCGCCGGCGTCGTCGTCGCGATTATCGCGCTCGCTAAGAACTGGCGAAAGGTGGTCGCCTGGATGAAATCCGGATTCTCCGATCTCCTGGCCGGCGCAAAATCTGCATTTACTTGGATTCTGGACAAGCTGGACGAGTTCGCGAATTGGATTATACCGGATTGGCTCAAGTCCTTCCTTGGAGCCTTTTCCTCCGGCGAAGATATGAATATAAACGTAAACGATTCCACGCTGGCCTCCGTCGCCTCCGGATCTAATATCGTCGCCGGCGACACCTCCTCGAGCTCGAGCTCGAAGGTCCGCGTCGAGTTCGACAATCTGCCCGAAGGCGCTCGAGTCTCCCAGGAGAACACAGGGTCCGCCGACGTCGACCTCGGCCTCGGCTTCTCGATGATGGGGACCGTCTAATGGGATGGCGCGAAAGGCTACAGCCGGCGTCGTTCCGCGGCGTCTCTTTTTATGTCGATCGGGTCCTATACTCCGGCGGCCGTCGTTACGCGGTCCACGAATTCCCACAGAGAGACGCAGTCTTCGCCGAGGATCTCGGCGCTCGAGCTCGAGAATATTCGTTCGACGCCTATCTCCTCGGCGACGATTACGATATCGAGCTCGAGGAGCTCCGCCGCGCCGCAGAGAAGCACCCGCTGGGATATCCCTACCGGACCGGATCGACTCTCGTCCACCCCGAGCTCGGGCTCCGTCGGGTTATCTGCACGGCGATAAGGACCGAGGTCTCCGCCGAGCTCGGCAGGATCGGCCGCGCGCGGATGACCTTCCTCGAGGTCGAAGATCAGCCGGAACCGACGCCGGTCCCGAATCACACCGGCAAGACGGACGCCGCCGGCGCCGCCCTGGCTCTTGAGAGCTCGTCTAGCGCCCTAGCCTCTCTCGAGGTCCAGGCGGTCCCCGCCGCAGTCTCCGAGGCGCTGGCGGACGATATAGAGAGCTTGGCGAAGCTTATGTCTAGCCTGGACGTATTTACGGGCCTAGCGAAGGACGTCGCGGCCTATGCCGCCAAGGTTACCGCGCTAATAGCCCAGGCCTCGGCGCTCGCAACTTCGGCCGCGGAGCTCGTCGGCGCCGTGATTGACGCCGTCGACGCGATAATCGACGCCGCGGGAAACGCCTTTGGAGCTCTAAGCGCTTACGAGGCTATTCTCGGAGGATTTTCCGCAAGCTCGCACGATTCGCCGACCTCTACGATTCAAGGCCTACAAAATACCAACGGCGAGCTCCTGGAGTCTCTCGTGCACTCCGCGGCTTTGTCCGGCGCCGTTTCCTCGGCGGCGCGCGTAAACTGGACGAGCCTCGAGGCCGCGCTCGAACGCCGCGCGGTCTTGCTGGCATTTATTGAGGCTAGAATGGCAACGGCCTCGGATCAGGAATATCTCGCCCTTGAACGCCTTCGCTCGGCGCTTGTCTCCGCGGTGCCTCGTCCCGGCCAGGATCTCCCCTCGGTCGAGGAGATCACAATCCCGGCACCGATCCCCGTCCTCGCCCTAAGTTATCGTCTTTACGGCCGCGACGACCGCGCCGCCGATATCGTCGACCGGAACAAGATCGCGAACGAGAACTTCGTACCCGCCGGCTCCCCTCTCGAGGTCCTCTCCGATGCCACCGACGCCTAACACCTCTAACCCCGGCGACGAGCTCGAGGTCCTCGTCGAGACTGCCCAGGAAGACGGCGGCGTCTCTTTTGTCGGCGAGACTCTTTATCAAGGTTGGTCCTCTCTCTCGGTCGTCCGTCCTTTGGACGCGGCGGCCGGTTCATTTTCCCTCGAGGTTACGGACCGCCGGCCCTGGCCTCTCCGTCCCGGCGCTCCGGTTCGGATTCGTCTCGCCGGCGAGGAGATCGTCCGCGGGTTCGTCGACACGTTCGAGGGTTCGAGCTCATCCCGCGGCCGCCGGATCCGGATCTCCGGGCGCGACCGAACGGCCGATCTTGTCGACTGTTCGGCGACGAATGATCCCGGAGAATGGACCGGCCTCGACCTCCTAGCGATCGCGCGCGAGCTTGCGACCCCCTTCGGCGTCGAGATTGTCGAAGGCGTCGCGGCCTCCGGCTCCGACCTCCCCGAAATCCTCCGGAAACCTTTTCCGACCTTCAAGCTACAACCCGGCGAGACGGCCTGGTCCGCCCTCGAGCGCGCTCTCCGAGCTCGAGCTCTCCTCGGGTACACCGACGGAGCGGGGACTCTCATCCTTACCAGACCCGGCGAGCTCCGCTCCTCCGTCCCTCTCGTCGAGGGTCCGAAGGGGAACGTGCTCGCCTCGCGCTTTATGTGGACGTCTCGCGACCGGTTCCAGACCTATATCGTCCGGAACCAGGGAACCGGCTCCGACGACGGATGGGGCGACCAGGTCTCGGAGATCGAGGGCCTCGCCGAGGACGGATCGGTCGACCGGTTCCGGCCCTGGCTTGTTCTCGGTGAAAGCTCCATGACGTTCTCGAGCGCCGCGGATCGCGCACAATGGGAGGCCGCCGTCCGCGCGGCTCGCGCGCAGACTTTGGAGATCGACGTTCAAGGATGGCGCCGCGAGCTCTTCGGGACGGTCTGGAAAGTGAACGAGCTCGTCGACGTCAAGATCCCGAGCCTCGGGATACAAACGGATATGCTTGTGAATCGGGTCCAGTTCAAACGCGACGCTCGAGCGGGGACCACCACTAAATTGCAGTTGATCCGCAAAGACGCCTACCTCCCTAAGCCCGAAGTCCCGGAGGAAGGTCCCCTCGACGAGACCCTGACCCAGGAAGAATGGAGCGAACAATGAGCGCTATAATCGACCAGGTCCGCCGCCTCCTACACCCCCTGCAGGTCCGCCTCGCGAACACGATCGCGCGCGCGGTCGTTCGCGTCGTCGACGACGACAACCTCCTTCAGGTCTTGCAACTCTCCGGCCTGGCCGGCGAGACCCTCGGCGGCGTCGAGCGCTTCCAAGAATACGGATTCACGGGAACGCCTCCGGCCGATGGAAAGGCGGAGGCGCTCGTCGTATTCGTCGGCGCGAACCGCGACCACCCGGTCGTCGTCGGCCTCGAGCACCGTCCGACCAGGCCGAAGAATCTCCCCGCGGGGACCGTCGTCCTCTACAACTCGAGCGACGGGACTCGGATCACTCTCGAACCGGACGGCCGGATCCGTATCGACTCGCCCCTCGAGCTCGTCCTGACGGCGCCCGATATCACTCTCGACGGCGAGCTCGCCGTTACGGGCGACGCCGAGATCGGGGGGATCTCGTTCGGCGATCTCGTCGCGGCCTACAACTCGCACACGCACACCGACCCCCAAGGCGGATCGACCGGTCCGCCCTCCACTACCGTTTAGAATCTTCCGAAGATGACAAAGCAACCGAACGGCGATTTCCACGCCGACTATGTCGAGACCTACGTCGTCGGCGCCGCCGTCGCCGAAGCTCACCAGGCGCTCGCCGTGTTCCTCCCGGACCCGACGGACTTCCCTCCTCCGGTCGAGGGTTACCCGATCATTCTCGCGACCTCGTTCGCGGGATTCGCGACAAGCGTCTTCGGGACGGTCGTCCCTCTCTCCGCGCCGCCCGTTCTCACTTATCGGCAACTGAACGAGCTCGGGATCGCCTTCGCCTGGATGGGTAATACGGGCAGTTATACCGACCTCGCGGGAACGCTAAACACGACGAGCAACGGCCGCGGATTGTTTCACCCTCCCGGAACCGTCGGATGGGACGACGATCTCCGATATTCCGGCCAGAAGGAGGCGGTTCTCGCGGTCCAACTTATCCGCGAGCGCGCCGGCGTTTGGGGGGTCGACCCCTCTCGGATTATGGTCGACGGACTCTCGGCCGGCTCGGTCGCGGTCGCTTCTCCGACGTTCTGGCCGGACCAAGGCGACGCGACGAAAACAGATCACCGCCGACAGTCCTCGAGGGTCCTCGCCGCCCGTCTCGGGATCTCTCAAACGGACTTCGGTATCTACGACCCCGCGGTCGCGCCGCCGCCTAACTTCAATATGTTTCCGGACGCCGGCGGAGATATTACGACCGACCTCGCTCCGACTTACGCCGACGCTCCGGCCGGCTATCTCCGATGGTCATCGGCCCTCCGGATCGGACTCGACGACGCGATAAACCGCGCTCGGAACGCTCACGGCGTCCACATTTGGAACAGGGTCGCGGCCGGCGGCGAGAATATGGCCGACCTTACTCTTTCCGGAGAATGGACCGAGACGACCGGCAAGGTCCCGACCGACGAGGAGAACGTCGACGCGAACGACCCCGGCGCCCTTCACGAAAACGGCGCCGCGGTCCTCCTCACTCGAGCTCTCCGCGAGATCGAATTCGACGGATGGCACACGAAGCGCAGCCGGCTTGTCTACGACTCCGCCGGTTACGATTACGTCGTCGGACTCGAGCCGGCCCTCGCGGGAATGATTAACCACATCCTCCCCTTCTTGCCGACCGACCCCGATATTCAGGACGTCGAGCTCGCGTGGATCTCCGGCGTTTTCTTCCCCCTCTCTCCCGAGGTCCCGATCGAGGACCTCCCGCCCGTCGATGGCGGCGGCGTCGTCGACGTCGGTATTACCCTCGGCGTCGGCGGCGGAGACCTCGAGCTCTTGCAGGGGGACCTCGTTCGAGAGACGGGACTCCGGACGGCGATCCTCGTCTCGTTATTTTCAGACGCTCGAGCTCCGGAGGATCTCGCCCTCCTCCCGGACGGGAGCGACGACCCGAGAGGATGGTGGGCGGAGGACTCCGGCGACCCGTTCGGCTCCCTTTTGTGGCTCGAGGATCGCGGCAAGATCACGGACACAACCGCGGAGAAAATGCGATCTGCCGCCGAGAATGGCCTCGCCTGGCTAGTGAGGGAAGGCCTAGCTTCCGCGGTCCGCGTCCGGGCAGAGCTCACTAGGGGCACGACGCCCCGCGTCGATCTGGCGATCGAAATCGACCGGTCCGACGCGGTTCGATGGTCCGGAATATGGGACGCGCTGGAGCTCGAGACGTTCACCTCTCCCGACTTGCGCGTGACGTTCGGCTTCTAGGTCCGTACTCTCGGGGGCATGGCTTTTGAAAAACCCGCCCTGAAAACGCTCCGCGAGACGGCCGAGGCCGATACCGCGTCGAGATTCGGACTCTCTGCCCTCTTACCGCGCTCGGTGCTACTCGTCCTATCGAGGGTTCTCGCCGGCCTGGCTCACGGTCTATACGGACACCTCTCCTGGATCGGCCGGCAAATCCTACCGGACACCGCGGACGCGGACGGCCTCGTCCGTTACGCCTCGATTTTTGGAATAAACCGGAAGGCCTCGTCGTCTGCCACGGGATCGGCGACGGTTACCGGCTTCGAGGGGACACTCCTCCCCGACGGAGCTCTCCTCCGCCGCAGCGACGGCGTCGAATATGCTATCGACGGCGCTCAGACGATCACGCTCGGCGGCGGCGGAACCGTCGAGGCGCTCGTCGTTGGCCTGGCCGGCGGGACGACCGAAAACTCGCCGACCGGAACCCAGCTAACATTTACCGAGCCGATCGAGGGGGTTCAATCTATCGCGACCGTCGTCGCGCCCGGCCTCGCGAATGGAGACGACCTCGAGACCGACGTCGACCTGCTGGCGCGCCTTCTCGTCCGTCTCCAGAACCCGCCGCAAGGAGGAGCCAAAGCGGACTATTTGGCCTGGGCTCTCGAGGTCCCCGGAGTCACTCGCGCTTACGTCTTTCCGAATCACCTCGGAGCGGGAACGGTCGGAGTAACCTTCGCCGTCGACAATGATCCAGGCGGACCGATTCCGATCGCCGCGCAGGTTACCGAGCTTCAAAACTACCTCGACGACGACACCCGCCGACCCGTTACGGCGAGCGTTACGGTATTCGCTCCGACTCCCAAGCTCATACCGTTTACGCTCACGCTGACCCCGGCCGATCCCGCCGTCCGAGCCGCCGTCGAGGCGAATCTTAAGGATCTTGTCGAGCGCGAGGCCGGTCCCGGCGCGACGCTCCTCTTAACCCATATCGCCGAAACGATCTCGACGACGCCCGGCGAGATGGATCACTCGATAACGTGGCCGGCCGCGGACGTCGTCGTCGGCGCCGGCGAGCTCGGAACCTTCGCGGGGATCACATGGGTCTAAATGACAACGCACCCGCGGCGCTCGTCGCAGAATACGCTCGAGCGGCGCGCGCTCTCTTTCCTCGCGGCCTGGCTTGGGCCGAGACGATCGACTCGAATCTCCGGAAGCTCCTCCTTACTCAGGGGGATACATGGGCGCGAGTCGATCGCCGAGCTCAGGATCTCTTCCTCGAGGCCGATCCTCGCTCGACGGTCGAGCTCCTCCCCGATTGGGAGCGGGTTCTCGGATTGCCGGCGCCGTGTTCGGTGCTCGCGAGCTCGTCCACTCTCCGTCGCGCCGCGGTCGTCGCCAAGCTGACCGGCAACTTCGGCCAATCCCTCGAGGCGTTCCGCGAGCTCGCCGCCTCTCTAGGTTGGGACTCGTCGACGATTACGATCACGGACGAGCGCCCTTTCCGAGTCGGAATCTCCGGCGCCGGCGAAGCACTTCAAGGCGAGTCTTGGGCCTTTGCTTGGACCGTCACCGCGCCGACCTTTACGCCGGAGTTCGCGCGCTCCGGTATTTCTTCCGCCGGCGACCCGCTCGTCGACGGGGATAACGACCTCCTCCGATGCTTCCTCGAGGAGCTGAAACCGGCGCACACCGTCGTTTTAGTCAACTTTACCGAACCGTTTACCGGCTACGCTCCTTGGACCGATCTCGAGGCCTCGGCCGCGGTTCTCGATCTCGCCGGTCCTTCACCTCTCCTAACCTAACCAAGCTATGCACAGAATCGACGGACCCGGACACGTTGGAAACACCTTTGTCGAGGGCGATCCCCTTATCCCCCAAGAGGCGACGATCGTCACGGCGGCTTGGACGAACGCGGTACAGGAGGAAATCGCGAACGTCGTCGAAGACAACGGCCTCGTCCTGGACAAGGCCGACAACACCCAACTTCTACAGTCAATCGGCGGCGGCCGCTTCTTCAAAAACCAACTGATGAACGGCCTTCTCGAGGTCTGCCAGCGGTTCGCCATAACGCACGACGAAACGCGAATCTTTACCGCTAACGGTGGATTCCATTTGGATAGATGGTACGTCGAGCCCGGACAGTTCGGAACCGTGCACGGTCAACACATGGACCTCGACCTCTTTAGCCATACCGGGCAAGACCAGGCCGGCCTCCCGAAGGTCGACGGCAAGCTCGCGAAATATTTTATATGGGATCAGACCTCGCCGGCGAGCTCGAGCACCGTCAAACCCGTAATGCGCCAACGGATCGAGGACGTCCGTATCCTGGCCGGCGAGACGGTGACCTTCTCTTTCTACGCTCGTTTGAATATGCCGGTAACGGTCGGCCTGGATCAATTTCAGCTAGAGCTCACGCAGAACTTTGGGACCGGCGGAATCGGTCCGAGCTCCCCGGTCTCCTACACCTCGCCGACGTTCGAGATCACGCAGTCTTTCGGCACTTGGGAGCGTTATCAGTTTACGACGACCCTAGGCGCTATAGGGCTGAAGATTTTCGGCACTAACGACGACTCCTATCTCGAGGCGGCCCTGATTCTCGGAGACGGCGGCGAGGCGTTCACTTTATATCTGGCCGGTATACAGTTAGAGGTCGGATCGGCCGCGACGTCGCTCGAGTCGATTCCGTTCGAGGTCGAGCTCGCGAGATGCCAACGGTATTACGAGCATTCTTATTCGTATGGTATCGAGGCCGGAACGGTGACCGATGACGGCGCCGGTATTTGCCAGGAGTCCGGGACCGTGCCTTACGCCCTCGCCGCTAGATATCGCGCCGAGAAGGCTTTCGTCCCTTCGGTTACCTGGTACTCGCCCGGAACCGGCGCCGCGAACAAGGTCGAATGGGGCGGCGCCGACTTGACGCTTACCGGCCCCACGCTGATTTCGACCGCGTGGACCGGTCTCCCAGGGACGACGACTCACTCCTCTTCGACCGAGGTCCTGGGTGGGCATTGGACCGCGGAGGCGGAGCGGTAGAGTATGCAGCTTTTGACCTTGCAAGATTTACCGCCGCCGACCGGCTCGGATCAGTACGCGATCGCGGCGATCGTACTTGTCGCCGTCGCGGCTTTGCGTTTTGCCGAGGCGCTTTTCGGTCGGTATATGCCGCCGAAGACCACCGACAATAACGACGAGGACCAGGCCGACCGCGATCGCGTCGTCCTTCACAAGATGGCGGAGCAGACACACGAGCTCCGCGAATGGCACAAGCCCGACCACAACGGGAACCAAACGTGGAAGAATGGACAAACGATTTCCATTCTCCGGGATATTCGCGACGCTATCGTCCGGCAGGAGGAGAACGACCTCCGCCGCGAACGCGACGCGGTCGAGCGGGAGCGCCGCGGCCGCGACTAAAAGAGGCGCCGTTGGCCGGCGCTTGCCTTCGCGGGTTTTTTGCGCCGGCCAAACTTCGCGCGCTTGGGGCACGATGCGAAATGCGTCCGCATAGCCTCGCGCTCCGAGTCGGTCGTTCTCAAGGTCGAGACGTCGAGGGGGATCCTCGAGCTCCCCGTCCGATGAAAGACAATCCGCGCGCGGCATTCTCGGCACCGGGTTACATCGAGGCGCCAATCTCGCGCCGCGAGGTACTCCCCTCGCGCGAGCTCACTCACTAAAAGGGAGGTCTTCTTGCGTCGGCGCGAAATGCACCGAAGCCGCGTCGATACCCTCGGCCGCCATTGCGAGCCGAAGGCCGATCAGGGGCATAAAATCTACCGCGGGATCCTCGCCCTCGAGTGAAAGCAGGAAGGAGACGTCGAGGCCGCCCTCTTCGCCGGCCGGTTTGATACTTCGGCCGCCGATCCTCGCGAACCCGCTCCAAGGGTCGATGCCGCCAGCGGCCGGTATGATTCTCACCGCGACGAGTTCGGAGCCGACCGAACCGAGATAGGTCGCGAGGACGTCGGCGCGCCCGGAGTGCGAGAGCTTGACGGAGAGAACGTGGGGACCGGTCCGGACGCTTTCGCCGGTAGTCTCTTCTTTGAACTTCGCCGGCTTTATCTGGATCGCGCCGAGCTCGAGAGGGGTTTCTATCTTTTTGGACATTTTGGGGGGTTCTCCTAGGGGCAATGGGCGCCCGGATTGGGCGCCTCGAGGGATCGAGACTAGACTCTCGAGGGTTCGCGCGCCACTATGGACCGCCCAGGATTACGAACCTAACGAGCTCCAACGCCAAAAAACACCATGACACATATTTACGACGAGGCCGCCGCGGAGATTTTCCGCGCCGATATAGATTTCGAGACGGATACCTTCAAGGTCCTTCTCGTCGACACCGACAGCACCGCAGATACCGAGGAGGTCCTAACGGTCTCCGCTTTTACTGACCTCTCGGAGGCCGACGGTTCCGGCTACGCCCGCCAAACCCTCGCAAACGTCACGGTGACGAAGGCGAGCGCCTCGAGCCGAATCGAGGTAACCGCCGACGCCTCGAGCTTCGCAAGTCTCGGCGCGAATAGCTCCACTTTGAACAATCTCGGCGCGGTTATTTACGTCGTCCGCGGCGGCGACGTCGACTCGAGTAACCTCCCGCTTGCCTATTATGACGGCGGAGGCTTCCCGTTTACGCCCTCCGGCGCGACGATCGAGATCACCTGGGACGCCTCGGGATTCGTCCGCGGCGATATCGTTTAGGACCCCTCTCTCGAATCCTCCGAGCTCGTCCCGCTAGTAAGCGGGACGAGCTCGCGTTAGTTTGGGGGGCATGGCCCCATATTTAGTTAGAAGAGGAGTCGAGGATTACGGCGCGACCGAGGACGAGATCCTGGTCGCGATTTCTCCCGACTATACCGAGGACCAGGCCTTCCCGATTCTTGGGTCGCATCATGCGACCAGCCAAGGGGACTCCGCGATCTCCGGCGCCCAGCTAGATACGCGAGACCTTTCCGCCTGGCCGGTATTGACCGGCAACCGCGACGAACTACAACTAAAACGCGAACCAACCGCCGCGGCCATAGACCGGTCGGTCCCTTGGGAGCTCGCGGAATGGACCGGCGCCCCGGACTCCCCGCACGGATGGAGAATCCGCGCGGTAAGCGGCCTACGCCTATTGTCTACCGAAACGGACGAGCTCACAGGCTTCTATAACGATATTGTCGACGTCGACCAGGTCGTCCCGTTTTTGATCGGCTCGGACTATGCCGGCGCCGGACGAACCGACGGAGACCGTAAAGTAACGCTGAAAGTCGACGCGACTAAACGCCTACGGGTTCAACGCGAGGCCTCGGCAAGTGCGCTCATCGTTTATTTTGCGATCGTCGAGTTCGGGTCGGCCTGGACCGTCGAGAACAATATCGAGCACACTTTTACGGCGGCCGGCGCCGTCGAAACGGAAACCGTCGCCGCCGTCGATTGGTCGAAGACGCTCATCGAAGGCCGACTCCGCGGTCCCGGTAACGGCTTGGACGAGTCCGGCGCCGTGATTTTTCGCGGCGCGACCTCTACAACCGTCAAGCAGAAGCTTCGAAGCGGCGCGACGCTCCCGGCCCTTTATTCGACGGTCGTCCACTTGGCAAGCCACCCAGGCCTAAACGTCGAACACCTGGACAGCGTCGACGGCGGCGAAACGGATCACGCAAGCGGCGCGACTTCGGTCGCGGTCACGGTCTCGAGCGTCGTCGAGGCTCGGACGATGCTCCTCGGCTCGAACACTTGCGCCGGCGCCGGAACGGCCTATCCCCGCCAATATTGGGGATTTACTCTCGCGAGCTCGACGTCGGTCACCTGGCAGCGGAGCCGATCCGGCCAGGTCTCCGAATGGGCTCTGCAGGTTATCGAGCTCCCCGAAGTCGTCGACGTCACGCCGGCCGCCGCGGTCCTCGAGCTCCCCGGCGTCTCTCCGTCCTTGACTCGCGACCTAGCCCCGTCTCCGGCCGTCCTCGAGCTCGCGTCTCCCTCGAGCTCGATCGAGCTCCGCCTAGCCCCGTCTCCGGCCGTCCTCGAGCTCGCGTCTCCCTCGAGCTCGATCGAGCTCCGCCTAGCCCCGTCGCCGGCGATCCTGGATCTCCCCGGCGTCTCCCCGTCCTTGACTCGCGACCTAGTCCCGCCTCCGGCCGTCCTCGAGCTCGCGGCTCCTCTGGCCGTCGTAACGCTCCCCGTCGCTTCCGCTCGGACGGGGGTTTTGCGCCTCGTCGCTGCCGATCCCCTCGTCGTCCGATCGCTTGCGCCGGCGCCGGCCGTCCTCGAGCTCCGCAGTCCGGTTCCGTCTCTACGGCGCCGACTCCTAGCCTCGCCGGCCCTTCTCGAGCTTGCCGCCCCGCCGGCTCTCGCGGCCTTCTCCGCCGCGATCGCCGCCTCGCCGGCTCGGATATCGCTAATCGCTCCACGGGCCTTGCTGGACTTCTCGGGGGCTTGCAAGCTACAACAGACCCCACAGATCGCGACGGTCGTCGCGGCCGCGCTCCCCCTAAATGGATTCGCCGCCCCTCTCGGGTCCGCGGAGCTCGTCGCGGTTCCTCTCGTTCTGGCCGGCTTCGCCGCGGCGCTCCCCTCCTCGAGCGTCGTCTCCGTCTCCCTAATCCTCTGCCCTTAGATCATGGTTTCAGAAATCAACATCGACCCCGGCGCCCCGATCCAGGTCGGCAATTTGACGACGTTCGAGGTCCAGTTCGTAGACGCGGCCGGGACGGCGATCGACATAAGCGCCGCGAGCTCCCTCGCGATCAAGCTCGAGGACCCGGACGCGATCGGATCCTCGAACGTCGCCGCCTTCAAGACCGACGGCACCGACGGTTGGATTACGGCGACGATCACGCCGGCGAAGCTCGGCGCCTTCAAGATTCAGGGCGTCGCGACGATCGCGGCCGCCGAGAAGCACACCGGACGCGGCGCTTTTGTCGTCGTCGGTAATCTCCCCTAGCCCTCGGAGGGCTCCCCCATGAAAAAACCGATTTTGTCCCTCTCTCTCTTCCTCGTCTCCCTGCTTTTGGGATCTTGCGGATCTCTCGGCGGCGCGATCGACCAACCCTCGCCGGCGGCCGTCCGCGCGGAGGCCTCGACGTTCGACGTCGTCGCTCCCGCTCTGTTTGATTGGATCGAGTTCGACGCCGTCCGACCCATTGAAACCCGAATGCCTCCCGCCGGCCGGCCCTGGCCGGAAGGCCGGACCGACGCCGAGCTCGCGAATATGCTCGGCCTCCTAGACGATTGGGCCTTCCGTATCGCCGCAAACGCCGAGGGCGCCGGAATCGTCGTCGACCTCGAGATCCCGCTCGAGCTTGTCGCCTTGAAAGAGGCTTTGCTCGCCGGCGCTCTCTCTCAAGCGATCGGACCGGAGGGCGAATAGATGCAGGTTCAAGATATCGCGAAAGGGATCTCCGCCCGTGCGATCGGAGACCTCAAGGCCAAGGGGATCGACCTCTCGACCGCCCTCGAGTCTCGCGCTCGAGACGCGGCGGCCGCGCTTGCCCTGACTCAACTCGAGGCCCTCGCCGGTCTCGACGTAACCGAATCGCAGAGGGTCGCCCAGGCCCGGTTCGACAATATCACCGCGGCCGGCTCCCAGGGGATCGCTAACGCGCTCGTCGGATCCGTTCGCTCCGCTATTCTCGAGGGCCTCGAGCTCCTCGTTATCACCGCCGCCGGCTAACCAAGGAGACTACTTTGCACCGTATCGACACCCCCGGACACGACGGGAACACATTCACCTCGGGGAACCCATACGCGACGCCCTCGGTCCCCTCGACCATTATCGGCGCGAAATGGTGTAACTCCGTCCAGGAGGAGCTCTCGACGTTTATCGAGTCGCAGGGGATCACACTCAGCGACACGGATAACACTCAGTTAGCCTCGGCCCTTACGGCTTGGCTCTCGTACCGCCTCGATTTTGATATGGGCCGGGCGATTTATTTCGCGGCTCCGGCGCCCTACACCGCCGGCCAGGCGCTTCTCATCGGCGCTTATTTCGGCATTATCCGCGATACCGTCCTCGCCGGCGCCCAGGCCGAGCTCGTCCTCTTCGGCTATAACGTAATGGGGAAGGTCCTCGCGGAGGCCTACACCTTCGGGGACCGTCTTTATTGGGACGACACGGCGAAGGAGGTCACAAGCGACGGGAGCGGCGGGAAGCATTACATCGGCCCATGCACCGTGAACACGCCCGGCGGCTCCCCCGTCACGGTCGTTCACCTGGCCGGCAACGTCCACGCCCCGCCGATCCCGTAAAGGTCGAGCTCGAGATTGGAAGGGGCCTGGGGGGGTTCTCTTTTCCTCGCGCCTGGCCGGCGCCGGTTGCTCCTCTCGAGCTCCCGGCGCTTTTTTCGTGTATCCGCTCGAGCTCGGCGCGGCCGGCGCTCTACGACCGACCCAGGAGGTCCGCGATCCTATGGAGAATCTCCACGCCGGCGGAGAGGATCGTTCGCCCAGGCGCCGCGCGCCGGCTTTTTGCGCGTGGAGATTCTCCACAGGACCGGCGCAGAGAGCGCGCGGCGATCCAACCTCGAGGGCGGACCGAAGGGCGGAGGCTATGGCGAATTCGGTCGACGCCTCTCTGTTTTCTTTTCCACAATTGCCATGTGGATAACTGCCAACACGTTCGCGACCTCCCCGCGTTCGAGCTCCAAACCTTCCACCCTCTTAAGCATTAAGACAGAAAGAGAAAGAAAGCTGCCATGCGCTCGGGACGAGCTCCTCGAGCTCGATCTCTTTTCGGCTCGTTCTCAGATCACCCCTAGCTAAGGCTTGCTTGCACCCCAGGAGAGCCGGTATAAAAAAACGGCCGAGAGCTCGTAGGGAGCTCCCGACCTACACCGCCGACACAATGACCAACACGCCAAGCCGACGGGGACCGAACAGGTTACCCGCTTCCACCTCCCAGACCAACCCCTCCCGCCGGAGCATGAACCAAGGCATTCTCTTAAACCGATCTATAGCGCTCGCAGGGGCTCCGCGGTCGTGAGTTTGCTGCCATTTAGCGAAGGGGATCGCCTCGACCCGTTCGGCTCTCTACGAGCTCGACGTCCGCGGCTCGGCCAGGCCGTCGCAGCGACGACCCGCCGGAGCGACACTCGCCGCCGGCGAGCTCAAGTCCTGCTTATGCTTCTACAGTTCAAATGCCCGACGGGAGGAGCTCCGCGTCGGGATTGGTACGTCCCCGGCGGAGTCGCTCGGCAGGGCGCCGACGGCCTCCAGAACGCCTGGCTCGCCTATTGGGACGAGGATCCGCCCTCGCTCCGGACGATACGAGAGCACCTTAAGAAGCTCCAAGAAGCGGGGACGATCGTCGCCGCTCCCGGCGATTGGCTCCCGATCCTCCGCAACCCGAGCCACCCGGAGCGCCGGCCGCGCTACCCGGACACGTTTCACATTCTCGAGACCGATATCGAGGCGCGATGGTGGGCGGAGGTCGGCGTCGTCGAGCTCGCCGCTCGCTCCTCGGCTCGCCATAACCCGGACGTTTGGGCCGAGCTTTTCGGCTCCTGGCGAGCACAGGCGCGCCGGCATTACAAGAAGCCCGGCCTTCTCTACCCGAAGGCCGCGGCCGGAGGAGCTCCTCTCGCCGGCCCTCTCGACGAGGTCGCTCCCGAGACGTCTCAACCGACCGAGAACCTCGTCGAGGCCGCCCAGGTCCTCGAGCTCGCCGTCCGCTCGTCCGATCAGCCTCTCGACTATCTCGTCGCGATGGCGGAGATCGGCGGCCGGATCCGCGGCGGCCTCGGGTTCCGGATGGCGGGAAGCCGCGGCCGGCTGAAGGGCGCCGTCGCTCTCCTGGCCCTCGCGCTCCGACGAGGGAGTCCGATCCACAACCGCGCCGGATGGCTTGTAAACGCCTGGCGAACCGCGACCGCGGACGAGCTTCGCGAGGCGATCCGAGCAGCTAAGGCCGAAGGTTTCCGAGCTCAACTCCAGGCCTAGACACACCCCTCCAACCATCAACCCCCCTGAAAATGCAACCCGACCCGAACCTTACCGCTCTCGAGAACGCCGAGGAGCGAATGGTCTCTTTGGGCGCCTCGAGGATCTCGATCGCCGACCGTCTCGACGAGCTCGCCGCGTTCCTTTTTAGGCTCTCCGGCTCGATCCTGGCCGGCGACGAGCCGAGTCCCGGCCCTAAGTGCAACGCTGCCGCGAATTCGGTCCTAGCGATTGCTCGCCTCGTCGTAGAGCTCGACCGACCGACCAGGACGTCCGCCGACGTCGGCGACCGAGGCGCTCAAAACCGCGCGGAGGTCGCTAAATGATCGGCGCCGGTCAAGTTTGGGGACCGGCCGAGGAGTCCGGCAAGGTACGCCGCCTGGTCGTTTTGGCCCTCGACGGCGATCTCGTCCGGTTTATCTACCTCGGCGACCAGAAGCTCGAGGAGAAGACGATCGCCTATCCCGGCCTTCAGGCGCACGGGGTCCGAGTCTACGACGCCGAGCTCGACGATCTTTTCGACGGCGAGGAGGATTATCGCCGCGCCTCGGCCGACCCCGTAAATACGGCGCGCGTTATGGCCCTCCTGGCCGGCGAGGGGCGCGAGTTCACGCTCCGAGCTCTCCGGATCGCAAGCAAGCTGAAGCGGGACCCGGTACACTTTGCGCGCGAGCTTGTTACGGCGCTCGCCGCCGATAGAGCCGGCGCCCATATTCGAGTGCTTCAAGGACGAAAAACCTCTACGACTTAAAATAATGCCGAAACCAGACGCGAAGGACTTCAAGACCGAAGAGCTCATCGGCGCCGCGATTCTCGCCGGCGCCGAGCTCGACGAGGGCCTCGAGCTCCTCGACGAGGTCCGCGACCGTATCGCCGACGCACTCGAAAACCTCGGCCTTATCGTTCCCGAGCTCGCGCACCGCGCCGCTCAGGCGCCGGAGATCCTCCCGCCTACGGGGACCGCGGTCGTCGACTGGATCCAGGAGCAGGAAGACGCGACGGCCCTCGAGGATATCCTCGACACCGCGGCCGCGCGGATCGCGGAGCTCGCCGAGCTCGAGACACCGACCACGCCGGCGACCCCCAAACCTCCCGGAGCTCCTCGTCCCGCCTCCGATCGGTTCGAGGCCTTCAATCCCAACCGCGAGGTCGTCCTCGAGGATGGAGACGACGAGAACACGATCCGCGAGAAGATCGGATCTAACGCCGCCGGCGCTCGGATTATCGTCCGCGGCGACGTCGGCCCGATCCACTTCGGCGGAAAGGGTGAAAACGCGATCGCGGTAAACACCCAGGACGGCGAGCAGGGGGTCGAAGTGCTCGGCGAGGGCAACCGCGAGAGCTCGATCGCCGGCGTCCAGCTAGACCCCCTCAACCTATCCGGCGAGGTCCGTTTCCGGGAGGTCGGTCTCTCCCCCCACAGCGACGGCGCCGGCAACTCGATCGGCGACTATGCTCCGCTGCGGTCGATGGGCGATATGCCAGGGGTCCACGTTATCCTCGAGGCCGCGCGCCTCTTTGCTCCGGAGAAGCACCTCGACCGATGGAAGGGGACCGGCGCGAAATGGGGGGCGCACCTCAAGCGATGCCGGCTAACCTCGATCGACACCTTCGGGAGCTCGTTCCAGGAGCACCTGATTTACGGCCTCGGCCTCGAGGACCCGATCGTCGTCGGAGCATATAACGAGGTACGATGGATCATGGGCGCCGACGGCGTCGTCCGCCCTCTTGGATGCGGTCGAACGCTTCTCCAGTTTACGAACCGATTCCCGGCACTCTTTCCCAAGGGCGGCGCGCCCTCGTCCGGCGATATCCGCCTCGTCGATTGCGTCGCGAACCGTACCGGATGGGAAGGTCTCATCGACAAAATCGACGCAAACGGCGAGCTCATCGAGCCGACTCACGGCGCCGGCGGCGGCGCCGCCTTCACGGTCTCCGGTCATACCGGCGAGCTCGTCCGCCTCGAGGGATGCCGCGTCGTGAACCCATACGCGAACGGCCTCGCGGTTTACGTCGACACGAATAAGCAAAAAGCCGGTACGCCTACAAACCCGGAGGGCGTCCGCTCTTGGATGATCGACCAGGCCGGCGAGATTTACGACCCGAGCGCGATCGGCCTCAAGCCGGACGAGGCTTGGGCGACCCGGCGCCTCGAGCTCGTCGACTTCCAGCAGGACCGCCGCGGCTCTCGGATGCCCTTCCTCGTCGCCGGCGTCCAAGAGATCTGTACTGACCGCGTCGAGCTCGCCGGAGAATACGGCGGCGCCGGCTCGCCTCATATGCGCCTCGATTATCAAGATGACGTTTCCGAGGCGATCTCGATCGAGACCGCGCCGGAGGACGTCTCGTGAGAATCGCGAAGCTGATACCGCCGGCGGCCGCCCTAACGTCCGTCGGTTCGTGCCAGTTTATAGGCTCCGCTCTCGGCCTAGTTGTGACCGGGCCATTACTTGCCGGCGTCGGTCTCCTAGTTCTAATCTTGTGCGCGGCCGGCGAAGTGAAGAAGGAGCGCAAGAACCAAACACCCAAGAAAAACCAGACGGAGCTCATCCAATGAAAACGACCAAACAACGCACCCGCCTACGGATTCCGATCCCGGCCGACTTCCCCGCCGCCCTCCTAGAGGGACTGCCCGAGCTCGTCGGCTCGGCCGTCCTTTGTGCCTCGTCCGGTAAGCAGATCGCCAAAGTCGAAAACGCCGCCCTGGAGACGAGCGCCGACGGCGCCGCCCTCCAGGTCGGACTATTTGCTCCGATCGGCTACGACCTCCGTCTCGAGGATGGAGCGTTCCGGATGGAGCTCGAAAGGGTCGGGGAGGCTCCGGCCGACCCAGGCGAGGAGAGAAAGTGGAAAATCTCCGCGATCTCCAGATCGCCGAAATAGACCCAAAAAAGGCAGAATGCGTGGGCCGTCGACGGGAAACCGCCGGCGGCCTTCTTTTTTGTCTTGCACAAAAGGCGACGCCAAGGGATCTTGTCCTCTCGCCGGCAAGGAAAGCGGAGACCAACACCTCCGCCCGGACAACGAAACGCCAAACCCCAAGGGGACACAATGACCACGAACGAGACCAAGACCGAGACCGCCGCCCGTACCCGTATCGACGCCCGTCAAACGAAGATGTACGGGACGACGCTCGCGCACCTTCGCGACGACGTCGCCCAGATCAAGGCCGACACCTTCGCGCCCGGCGGCGCCTCCGACGCCGTCCGCGGCGCCTACGAACGCGACGCTCTCGTCGCTCGCGCCTTCTCCATGCTCTCCGACGCTCAGGAGGAGGTCGCTCACGGCGGCCCGATCACTCGCGAACGAGCTCGCCAAACAATCAACCGCGCGAAGTTCATCCTCGACGAGGCGCGCCTTCCTCGCGACTTCGGTTTCGCCACCTCGGAGGCTCGCTAGATGGCTGCCAAGACTTGCGAGATCCTCGCCTCTCTCACTCGCCCGGCGCCGGTCCTCGAGGGCCTCGCCTGGCACCGCGCCCAGATGGCGAAGGCGCGCGCCGCGGCCGACGCTAACCCGCCGACCGCCGCGTCGATCGCGCGCTCCGAGAAGAAGGCCGCCGAGAAGAAGGCGACCGAGCTCGCGGCGATCGACGCCGAGCTCGGCGAGGAGGGGACCGTCGTCCTCGTCTCTTGCTCCGGCCCGAAGCTCGAGGAGGCCGCGGCCGCCGGCGACCTCTACACCTCCCCGCTTTTCAAGAAGGCGCGCGCACTCGCCGAGGCGACCGGCCAACCTTGGGCGATCCTCTCCGGCCTTCACGGTCTCGTCGATCCCGCGACCGAGCTCGCTCCCTACGATTGCCGCCTCGGCGCTCTCTCCGCCCTCGAGCGCAAGGTATGGAACGCGAAGACACGCCGCCAAATCTCGAACCGATGGCAGGGGCGCGCGACTCGGTTCGTCGTCCTGGCCGGCGCCGATTACGCCGGCGCTGTCGAGGACCTCCCGGCCGTCTTCCCCCTGGCCGGCCTCCAGGTCGGAGAGCGTCTCCGCGAAATGAACCGACTCCTCGCCTCCGGCGGATTGAACAACTCGGAGGCGATCTAATGGGTCTCCTCGAGTTTAGTCGGCTCCCGAACGAGATCCGGCAGCAGGTCACACGCGGAGCGCTCGAGCTCCACCCCTCCTATCGCCTCCGGCTTACTCGCTGCACTTGCGGCGGAGAGTCCAGGGGACACACGGACAATTGCGGAATGGTCGAGGCCGGCGACGAGTTCTCCGAGCTCCTCGGCTCCCTCGAGCTCGTCGATCTCAAGAGGTACGCCCATGTGGGCGTCCTCGTCCTCGACCTAATGGCATACGGGGACGAAAACCAGCGGAAGCAGGTCCGGAGGCTTATCGAGAGCGCTCGCCGCGACGGTCAAGACGTTTACCCGGTCCATCGTCCCTGGCTCTCCGAGTTTCCCGAGATAAACGCCTCCGACGAATGGCTCGAGAAGGTCCAGGCGGAGCTCGCCTCCGCGATCGGCCTCCCCGTCTCCGCTCTTCGCCCGGAGCTCGGCGAATGAGCACCGACGATTACGGACACCTTCACGGAACGCACCAGGCCGACCTTTTCGCCGGCGCCGCCTACGTCCCGGAGCTCGATCGCGAGCGCCTCGGGAAACAGATCCGCCGCGTCTACGATTGTATGCTCGGCGGCGCCTGGCGAACGCTCGGCGAGGTCTCCCGGATCACGGGCGACCCGGAGGGATCGGTCGGCTCCCAACTCCGTAACCTCCGGATGGAGCGCTTTGGTCGTCACAAGGTCGACCGCCGGCGCCGCGGCGATCCGGCCGCCGGTCTCTTCGAGTACCGCCTCGGAGCTCAGGCCGTCGAGGCCTTCCAGGTCCCGCGGTCCTCTCCTCCCCAGGCGACGACGCCGACGGCCGACGCCTCCGCGCTCGAGCTCGGCCTCGCGTTCGAGAAAGACCTGGAGCTCTCGATCGCTCTCGTCCAGGATCTATCTCACCGATCCGCCGCCCTACGCCTTCTCGGCCAGGCGCACCTATTTACGGCTCGCCGCGAGCTCGAGTCTCTCCTCTCCGCCCTTCAACCCTCCCCAAAATGCTAGACCTCTCAATCCCTACCCTCCGCGGCCTCTCCGGCCTCGCCTTCCTAGTCGCCCTCTACTTGGTCGGCGTCCAGGAATCCCCCTGGTTTCTTGTCGTTATGATCGCGGCCTGGATACTCGACAAATGGGCCGACCAGGAGCAGAAGCGCGCCGAGCTCGAGGAGCTCGAGGCCGAGCTCGAGAACGTCGATCTTGCGCTCGCTCGGCAACCCCTCGACGACCTCGTCGACGACGTCCCCCCATACGATTACGAATGGGCAACGATCACAACCCAGGACCAAAAATGAGCCAAACCACAAAACCCGCCGAGACGATCGTCTCCGTACCCCTTTCCGCCCTCTCCCCTAATCCGAACAACCCGCGCGCCGAGATCACGCCCGAGTCGGTCCGCGGTCTCGCGAGCTCGATCGACGCCGTCGGTCTCCTTCAGCCTCTCCTCGTCGCTCCGACGTCGACGCCGGACGCCTTCGTTATCCGCGCCGGTCACCGCCGGTTCGCCGCCTTGAACCTCCTCGGCGCCGTCGAGGTCCTCGTCGTCGTTCGACCCGAAGGAGAGGACGAGGGCCTCGAGGTCGCGCTCGTCGAGAACGGGCAACGCGAAGGCCTGGACCTCTTCGCCGAGGCCGATACGGTCCGGCAGATCCTCGCCAAACCAGGGATGACCCGCGACAAGGCGGCCGAGCTCGCCGGCCGGTCCCCGAAATGGATCGCCAAACGAGCGCGCCTCGGCCTCCTGGCTCCCGCCGTCAGGTCCGCTCTACAGGAGGGGAAGGAGTTCGCCCTCTGGCCGTCGGCCTGGATCGAGGAGATCGCCCTCCTCGCTCCGAACCTGCAGGAGCGTTTGGTCCTCGAGGAGGAAGGCCTCTATTGGGCCGCCGACGTCTCCTCGCTCGAGGAGCTCCGGAGCGAGATCGGCCGGAACCTCCGGACCTTGCGCCACGCGATGTTTCAAATCTCGGACCCGGCGCTCGTACCCGCGGCCGGTTCGTGTGAACAATGCCCGAAGGCCTCGCACAATCAACAGGCCGGCGAGGATCTCTTCGGAGGGTATTCGGACGGCGACGCCGGCGAGCTCGAGGGGTCCGTCTGCACCGACGCCGACTGCTTTCACGGGAAGCGCGCGGCCGTCGTTACCCGCAAAGTCGAGGAGGCGCGCAAGAAGTATGGGCCGAGCCTCCTCCTCGCCTTCGGAGACTCCGGCCCTCAAGCGGACCGAGCTCTCGTCGACCTCGCCCTCGGCGACGGGGAGAGTAATAAAGTCCTCGCTGCATGGGCGGTCAACAGGACGACCCGCGAAAAGGGCGGAGTCCCGACTCTCTATCTAACCGGGAAGAAGGCCGGCGCCGTCGTTTACTCAGTCCAGGTCGAGACCCAACGATCCGAGGGGACCGACGCGACCGGAAAGAGGACGGTCGAGCGCCGCCTCGAGCTCCTCGAGCGCCGGATTATGAAGACGATTATCGGCGAGCTCGAGGACCAGGTCGAGGACGTCGACGTCTCCCTTATCGTCAAGGACGAGCGCGACCTCCTCCGCCTCGTCGCCGCATACGGGTTCGACGCTCCGAGTTATTGGAACTTCGCCGGCGAAGATAGTCGCGACCGACGCCTCGACGGCGGGAGCTTCGATCGCGAGGCCCAAACCATATGGGCCGGCGTCTCTCTCCAGATCCTCGAGGCCCTCCGCAACGCGCGCGGCCTCGACGCCGCGGACGCCGAGAAGGAAGCGCACACCGTCGCGCGCGCTATCGGCGCCGACTGGACCGACCTCCTCGAGCTTGGCAAGAAGCAGAACCCCACACCAAAGGCGCTACAGGCTGACGTCGACGCGGAGCTCGCGGCCGGCCTCGAGGAGGGCGAGTAATGGATCCTTGCTGCCAATGCGGAGGAAAGAAGGCCGGACCGCCGGATCCTCACCTCGGATACGACGAATGCCGGCATTGTGCCGGCGGGAAAGGGTCCTGCGACTGCCCAGAGGAACCCCCTCGCCGCGGTCGGCCTAAGAAGGCGAAGACGCTTGGCCGGACGATTACGGTCCGCCTGGACGAGGAAGCGCTCGCCAACCTCGAGGTTATTCAGGCCGCCTTCGGTCGGACCTCCGCGAGCTCGGCCGTCCGGAAAGTGATTTCCGACGTCGCCGCCTCGATCCTGGCCGACGCGGTTCCAAGGGCCGAGGTTCTCGATCGCGGACGGAGGCCTTCAAGGTGAACGCCCTCGAGCTCCCGGCCTACACGGTCGACGCCGTTACGAACCCCGGAACCCGAAAGCGGACCGGCGGCCGCGCCGGCGAGGATGCTCGAGCAGATATCCGGCAGGAGCTCCTGCGCGAACGACTCGAGGAGCAAGCCGCGGAGGAAGTCCTCGCCGGCCTCGAGGAATCTCGGCGCCTCAAGCTCGCAGCGCTCGAGCTCCGTCACGCCGCGGACCAGGCAAAGCGCCGGAGCCTGGCCGATAAGTACGCGAAGAGGCGGCAGAGGAAGAGGAAGGCGGCGAAGACCGCGAAGAGGAAGGCCGAGCGCCTCGAACGTCGCTCCCGAAACCCCTTCCCGAGATCGTCCCCGCCTTCGCTCGTCGTCGGCGCCGGATGGTGCAATTCGGTTCAGGCCGAGCTCGCGGACTTGATCGCCCAGGACGCGCGCAATCACCGCCGGCCCTCGTCGGCGGACCTCTTCAACGCGCTTCAAGAGGAAATAGCGCGAACGATCGAGGGCGCCGAGCTCCCCCTCCTGGCCGGCGACGTCCTTATCCGGATCTCACCAGAACCGGCGGTCCTTTCCCCGCCTGGCCCTCCGCCGGAGCTTGAGAAGCTCGAGCAAACGACCGCGGAGCTCGACCGTCTCGAGAAATATCCTCTCGAGAGGGTTCAACCCGAGGCCTTCGCCCTATACCCTGCAATTCGACCCATTGAACCCCTCGCCCCCTGCGAAACCATGACCAAGAAGAAGCAAAGCAAAAAGGCCGGCAAGACCGGCAAGACAACCGAGGCGAAACCGAGCGCGCCGGCGACGAAGCTCGAGGCGGAGCCGGCCAAAGTGCCCAAGCCTAAGCAGGCGAAGGCGGAGCTCGATAACGCTCTTCCGAGGCTTGGGGATCGCGTCGTCTGCGAATATATGGCAAACGGCGGCCTCCGGCAACAGGTCGAGGGCCGCGTCGTCGCCGAGGACCAATCCGCCGCCGGTTCGATCCTGGCTGAGGTTACGATCGGGCGAAATACTTCTAAAATGAGTTTCGGCCCTCCTGGCTCTCGCGCCTCGAGAGTCTGGATCCGAGTCCTCCCCGGCGCTAAGGGAGAGTATTAGCGCCGAAGGGGTCGCTTGAGCGGCGACGCTCGAGCATTGCCGCGCGCCGCGGGGGCTTGTCCTCTTCGGCGCGCGGCTTTATTCTCGGCTATGTCTAAATTCGAGATAATGGTCGCCAGCACAGCGGAGAAGGTCGGCTCCCAGCTTCACGCCCTCCGCAAAAAACAGATGCCCTTCGCGACGGCGGCCGCTTTGACTAAGACCGCGCGGCACGTTTCAACGGACACCGGCGCCGCGATCGGGGACCACTTCAAGGTCCGGAACAAGGGCCTTCGGAAGTCCTTTACGTTCAAGAGAGCCGAGAAGAAAGACTGGCCCAAACCTCGCGCGATCGTTCACCTAAAACAGCGCTCCGAGTTTATGGCGGATCACGCCTCCGGCGCTACGAGGAAATCGCGAGACGGGAGCTCGCGGCTCGCCGTGCCGACGACGCTCGTCCGGCGGACCGCGACGGGTCGAATTACGAAGTCCAAGAAGCCGAGGGCAATCAGGAACAGGAAGAAAGCGGTCGTCGAAGACGTAAACGGGACGACCGTCCTCCGGGTCCGCAAGGGTAAACGCGCGAAGAATCAGGCCGGTATTTTCTACACGCTTCATTCTAGGATCAAGATCCGGCGGACTTGGCCGGTCGAGGGCGACGCCTCGACCTCGTTCGCTAGGCGATACCCCCTCGAGTTTGATCGCGCCTTATTGGCCGCGGTCAAAAGTCCGCGAGTGCGAGAGGGGCGATTCACTTCGGGCGCCGGCCAAGCCCATTGGAACAGAGCCAACAAAGCGGTACGCGCCGCCAAATAGCCCCCCCTTGGGAGGCCCTCTCCCCCTCTCGAGCTCGTCGATTCCTACGCCCAAGCCAAGGACCCCACAGGATCCAGGCGAGGCCCTCGCCGCGGGAGAGGACGCGAGGCGCCAAGGAGACCCCCCCCTGGGTCCTTCCGCGGGGGGGGGTTATAGGGGGTGACGGGGACCGCAGGAAAACGCTAGTCTTTGCGTTCACGATCGGGTTACCACCCGGCGCCCCCACAGACACCGCAACGCGCAGAACGCGCGCCCCCCCATGACAAAGACGAAGAAGAAGAACGCGCTCGAGATCCTCCCCGGCATGGCGACACGGGTCGAGCTTTGGAAGATCGACCGCCTCCTCCCCTATGGGACGAATCCCTGGAACCACCCCGCGGAGCAGATCGACCGCCTCGCCGCGTCGATTACCAGGCTCGGATTCAACGCTCCGATACTCGTCGACGGCGAGACGATCGTCGCCGGTCACGCGAGACTGACCGCGGCGAAGCGCCTCGGTCTCGAGGAGGTCCCGGTCGTTCCGCTCGATCACCTCGACGAGGACACGGCGCGCGCGTACCGCCTGGCCGATAACCGGATCGGAGAGCTCGCCGAGCTCGATACGGATCTCCTCGAGGGCGAGCTCCTAAATCTCGACGACGATCTCGTCGACGTCGCCGGATGGAATCTCGACGAGCTCGAGGAGCTCGGCGTCGACCTCGCACTCGAGGAACCCGCCCAGGTCGAGACGGTCGAGGTCGACGAGCACAAGATCGAGCTCCCAAAACAACCGCGCCTTCGGACCGGCGACCTCCTGGCTCTCGGGTCTCACCGGCTTATCGTCGGCGACGCCTTCGACTCCGACACGATCGCGCGCCTCCTCGAGGGCCGCGCCGCCGACGCTATTATTACCGACCCGCCCTATGCAATCTTCGGGAGCTCGACCGGCGTCGCCTCCGAAGTCGCGGACGACAAAATGGTAATGCCCTTTTTTAAGAACGTGCTCCGGACGATCTCCGGCGCCTTGAAGGAGTTCGGCCAGGCCTACACCTTTACCGACTGGCGATCTTGGGGGTCGTTCCACAATGCCGGCCGCGCGACCGAGCTCACTCTCTGCAATCTCCTAATTTGGGATAAGGGCGACTTCGGTCAAGGCTCGAATTGGGGCAACTGCCACGAGCTCGTCGGATATTGGCAGAAGCTCCCGAAGCAGAAGAGCCACAACGACGAGAAGAAAACCGGACAACGCTCGATCTATCTCCCGAACATCCTCCGCCACCCGCGGACCCGATCCCTCGAGTCCGAAGGATGGAGCGAAGAGTTAGACCGACACTCGGCCGCCAAGCCTCCGACCCTTCTCTCGAGACTCATCGAGGCCGCGACCGAGGAGGGCGAGCGGGTTCTCGATCCGATGGTTGGAACCGGGTCGACGCTTATCGCGTGTGAACAGACCGGCCGCCTCGGCCTGGCTTGCGAGATCGAGCCGAAATGGGCCGAGGTCGTCGTCTTGCGATGGGAGGCTGTCTCGGGAGAGAAGGCGACCCTAATCGAGACAGGCGAGACGCTCGAGGAGCTCGCGATCTCTCGAGAGGTCTAAGGATGGCGAAGGCCGCGAAGAAGAAGCCGGCGCCGAAGAAGGCGCCGGCGAGGAAGAAGGCGAAGAAGAAGGCGCCGGCGAAGAAGGCGCCGGCGAAGAAGGCGCCGGCGAAGAAGGCCGAGAAAAAGAAGGCGAAGAAGAAGGCCGCGGCGCGAGCTCTCCCGAAGGAGGGGCTCTCGATGCGCGCCTATGCTGCCCGAAGGAAATCGCAAGGCCTCGCCGGCGGCACTCATGTTGCCGTCCGGAAGGCGATTCTCGACGGCCGGCTTACCGCGGCGAGCGTTACCCAGGTCGGCCAGCGGACAATGATCGAGCCGGAGCTCGCCGACAAAGAATGGGCGGAGAGCACCCACACAGGACAAACGCGCGACCCGGCCAAAATGTCGAAGGGACGGAAGGCCGCCGCCTCGAGGAAGCGCGCGGAGGAGCTCGAGGAGGATCCGGCCCTCTCTCAGCACTCCCTTTTCGGAGTCGAAACGGATCCACAACCGCAGGAGCGCGCGCGAGCTCTCGACCCAGACGCCAAAAACTCGACGGCGAAGATCACCAAGGCGGCGACCTACTTCGGCGCTTTATTGAAGAAGCTCGAGTATGAAGAGAAGAGCGGCGCCCTCGTCCGGAAGGACGCCGTCGACTCCGAAGTCTTCTCCTCTTTCCGCGGTCTCCGCGATCGCATCCTCGGTATCCCGGACCGGATCGGCTCGATCCTGGCCGCGGAGTCCGACGTCGCCACAATCAGAGAGCGCCTTCGGGACGAGCTCGTCGAATGCCTCGAGGCTTTAGCTAATGATCTCAAACGGGACTAAACTCGTCCGCGACTCGATCGCTCGCGCCCTTATGCCACCGCAGCAGATCACGGTCTCCGAATGGTCGGACCGTTATCGAATGCTCTCGAGCGCCGCGAGCGCCGAGCACGGACCCTGGCGAACCCGGCGGACGCCGTACCTCAGCGAGGTTATGGACGCCCTAAGTCCGAATTCGCCGGTCCAGTTCGTTACGTTTATGGCGGGAGCTCAACTCGGAAAAACGGAGTGCCTAAACAACCTAATCGGCTACACGATCCACCAGGCGCCCGGTCCTATGATGGCGGTACAGCCGACGGTCGACCTCGCAAAAGTAATGAGCCGGCAACGCCTCGAGCCACTTATCGCCGACTCTCCCGTCCTTCGCCGACTCATCGGAGGAACGAAATCGCGCGACTCGACTAACACCGTCCTGCACAAAGATTTCCCCGGCGGTTTCCTCCGCCTCGTCGGCGCGAATAGCTCGGCCGGCCTCCGGTCGATGCCGGTCCGGATCCTCGCCCTCGACGAGATCGACGCCTATCCCGGCGACGTCGACGGCGAGGGCGATCCCGTCGCCCTCGCCGAGGCCCGGACCAGAACCTACGCCGGCCGGAAGAAGGTCGTCAAAACGTCGACGCCGACGATCGAGGGGCGGAGCCGGATCTCGAAAAGCTACGACGAGGGAGACCGGTCCCGCTTCCATTTACCTTGCCCGGAGTGCGGCGAGCTCGAGGTCCTCGCCTGGCGAGATATCAAATATGACCGAGACGAGGACGGGGATCTCGTCCTCGATACGGTCCGTTGGGCTTGTCCCGCTTGCGGTTCGCTTGTCGCCGAGCACCACAAAACCGCGATGCTCGAGGGCGGCGTCTGGATCGCGGAGGCTCCCGATCTCTCTCACCGTCACCGGTCGTTTCATATCTCGAGCCTTTACTCTCCCGTCGGTTGGTATTCGTGGGAGGACGCGGTCCGCGACTTCATTCTCGCGAGCAAACCAGGCGAGACCGAGGCTCTCCGCGCGTTCGTGAATACGGTCCTCGGCGAGACTTGGAAGGAGAAAGGAGAGGCGCCGGAATGGGAGCGCCTCTATAACCGCCGCGAGACGTACGAGCTCGGCGTCGTCCCGGCCGGCGTCTCGATCCTAACCGTCGGCGTCGACGTCCAGGCGGACCGCCTCGAGTTCGAGGTCGTCGGATGGGGGGACAATTTCGAGTCGTGGTCGGTCGACTATCGCGTAATTATGGGCCGGCCGGACGAGGACAAAACGTGGGAGGAGCTCGAGCGCGCTATCGGCTCCGGCTACCCCCTAGCCGGCTCGGACGTCCGAGTCCCGATCGCCAAGGTCGCCGTCGATACGGGTTACGCGACTCAGTCCGTTTATACCTGGATCCGCCGACAGAGAGCCGATCAGGTCCTCGCGATCAAGGGCGGACCCGACTCTTACCCGATGCTCGTCGGAACCCCTAAGAAGGTCGAGACGACCGAAAAGGGCCGCCGGCTCCGCCGCGGTCTCCAGCTATGGACGGTTGGAACCGGCGTCGCGAAGGCCGAGCTTTACGCCTGGCTGCGCGCGGAACAACCGACGAACCCGGAGAAAACGGGCTTCCCGCGGGGATGGTCCCACTTTCCACAATACGAGGAAGAACATTTCAAACAACTATGTGCCGAGGTCCTCGTCGTCCGGATCAAACGCTCCGCCGGAGCTCGTCGAGAGACCGGCCGCCGCTACGTTTGGGAAAAGACACGCGAGCGAAACGAGCGCGTGGACTGTAGGGTCTATGCTCGAGCGGCGGCCTACGTCGCCGGCGTCGACCGATGGAGCTCCGAAGATTGGGCAACCCAGGCGGAGCTCCTCGCCGGCGGCGGCCGGTCGTCCGCTCCGCCCCGCCGGAGGCGCGAGCGTTCCGGATGGATGACCAGACACCAACGAGATTAGAACAATGCCGATAGATAAATCCGCTCTCCTAGAGAGCCTCGAGGAAGCCAAATACACCGGAGCCTTAAAGATCACCTACCAGGACAGGACCATCGTTTACCGGAATCTCGCCGAACTAAATCAAACGATAGCAGAGCTCAAGCGGGACCTAGGACTCCTCCCCGGCGGACCACGCCGGAAGGTTATCTCGACCGACAAGGGCCTAGGCGGCGAGACCGCGGGGACGATCTAATGGGCTCTCAGGAAGACAAAGCGGCGAGCCTGGCTCCGACCGCGCTCGACCGGGTCGTTACCTGGATCTCTCCAGAGCGGGGACTCGGCCGGATGACCGCGCGCCTCAAGGCTCACCACCTCGAGCTCCACCTCCGGCGCTACGACGGCGCCGCAAGATCCCGCCGGACTTCGGGATGGCTCGCCGGCTCCGGCTCGGCGAATACCGAGATCGGCCCGGCGCTCCATACGCTCCGGAACCGTTCGAGGGAGCTCGTCCGGAACAATGGATGGGCGACCCGCGCCGTCCGGCACCTAACTAACGCGAGCGTCGGCTCCTCCGGAATGCTCGCGACGCCGGTCCAGGGGTCCGACGCCCTACAGGCCACGGTCTCCGAGTTATGGGGAGATTGGACGAAGTCGACAGCGATCGACCCCGAGGGCCGGCTAACCTTCGCGGCGCTCCAGTCCCTTATCGTCCGGGAGTGCTTCGAAAGCGGGGAGGTCCTCCTCCGCCGCCGCCGGCGGCGCGTCTCGGACTCGCTCCCCGTCCCGTTTCAGATCCAACTACTCGAGCCGGACCATATCGACACAAGTCGGACCGAGCGCCGGACAAACGGGAACGTGATTATTCAGGGGGTCGAATATAACCGGATTGGCCGCCGCGTCGCCTATTGGCTCTTCCCCTCTCATCCCGGCGACTCGATCCCGCTTCACGGTCCGCGGCTTGTCGCCGAGCGGGTATCGGCTAAGGATATCATTCACCTATTCGAGCCTCTCCGCGTCGGCCAGGTCCGCGGAGTCCCTCGAGGAGCTCCCGCCCTAATCCGTCACCGCGACTTCGACGAATACGAGGACGCGAGCCTCGTCCGCGCGAAAATCGCGGCGATGACCGTCGCTTTTATTACAAACGACGTCGACGGGAAGCCGGCGACCGGGTACGGCGACGCCGACGAAACGCTCCCCGTCGAGGGTATGGAACCTGGAACGGTCGAGTATTTGCTCCCAGGCCAGGACGTCAAATTCAATAATCCCATGAGCCACGACGGGTACGAGGACTATGCTCGCGTTTCTCTTCGGGCGATCTCCTCGGCTTGGGGAGTCTCCTACGAATCCCTGACGGGGGATCTAACTAGTGTGAACTTCTCTTCCGGCCGGATGGGATGGATCCAAGAGGCGCGCGACGTCGATTCCTGGCGTCGTCATTGGCTCGTCCCGCAAGTTTGCGACACCATTTGGGGATGGTTCCTCGAGGGCGCCGGCCTCGTCGGCGCGATCCCGAGCGGGACGAAAATCCGCGCGGACTGGACCCCTCCACGCCGCGAGATGATCCAGCCCGGCCAAGAAATCCGAGCGATGAAGGACCAAATAGACGCCGGTCTCCTGGCTCCGTCGGAGGCCCTCCGCCAACTCGGATACGACCCTCGGCAAGTATGGCGGGAGACAAAAGGCGACCTCGAGCACCTCTCCGAGATGGGGATCGACCCGTCTCTCCTCCTCAAACTGGCCGAGGAGAATCCTCCCGAATCCGACGCCGTCGAGGACCCGGAGATCCCGGCCGGCTCGGCCGGCTCTCGCGATTTAGCAAGGAACGGCGCCGCGGCGATTGGTATTCTCCACGGGAAGAGGTCTTGACTCTCCGGCCGAAGGGTCGTTAGCTAGAGCCTCCGAGGAAAATATGACGAAACCGAAAACCTCAGCAATTCCCCCCCTCAACCTGCGCGCGGCTTTCGTTCCGTCTACTTGGAACCCCTCCACCGGAGAGCTCGAGCTCGACTTCGCGAGCTCCGCGAGGACGCTCGAGCTCGACGGATGGGGGGATCCCTTCCTCGAGGAGCTCGACCTATCCCCGGAAAGCGTCCGCCTCGAGCGCCTAAACTCCGGCGCTCCCGTCCTGGACTCGCACGGAAAAGTAACGCACCGCGCCGGCGGCTCCGGTCTCGACGACCAGATCGGCGTCGTCGTAAACGCGAGCACCGACGGAACGCGAGCTCGAGCTCGGATCCGTCTCGCCGACGTCGATTCGACTAAGGAGGTCCGCGAGAAGATCGACCAGGGGATTATTCAAGGCGTCTCCGTCGGCTACCGCGTGAACCGTTACCGCGATATCACAACCGCGGAGGACGAGACTCGCGTCCTCCTCGCGGTCGATTGGGAACCCTACGAAATCACACTTACACCGATCCCGGCCGACTTCTCCGTCGGCCTCCGTTCTAAGAACACCGAAACCCGAAACGAATGCTCCATCGAGGAGCCTCAACCTATGAAGACACCGACACCCGCCGAAGGCGATCAGAAAACCGCAATCCAGGCCGAGCGTACTCGGTGCCTGGATATCCGAGGCGCCGCTAAGAAAGCCGGCGACCGCGTAACCTCCGACCAGGTCGAGGCCTGGATCTCCGACGGGACTCCCGTCGACCAGGTCCGCTCCTTTATCGTCGACAACCTGACCGCGCCCAAAGCGCCGACGGCCGCCGACTCGAGCTCGACCGAGCTCGCATCGGAGAGGACCCGCTCCCTCGAGATTTCCCGAATCGGTCGCGAGCATGATCTCGCCGGCGATTTCGTCGAGAAGCATATCGCGGACGGGACGAGCCTCGACTCCTACCGCGCCTTAGTGATTGACCGCCTCGCCGCGGCCGACGATTCCGGTCCCGAGACCCGCACCCAGTCTTCGGGGATCACCGTCGGCGAAGAGTCCGCGACGAAGCGAATCCGCGCGATGCAGAACGTCCTGCACTTCCGCGGCCAAGTCCGCGAGGAGAACGCGAGCGGCGTCCTCGTCCCGATCACCCTCGACGAGGAAGCTCGGAACCTCCGCGGTATGTCTCTATTGGATATGGCGCGCGAGTGCCTCGAGATCCGCGGCGAGAAGCTCCGCGGAATGGGGAAGATGGATCTCGTCCAACGTGCTTTGATGCACACCGCCGGCGACTTCCCGAACCTCCTCGCAAATACCGCCGGCAAGGGCCTTCGCCAAGCATACGAGGCCGTTCCTCGCTCCTGGATGCCCCTCGCGACGCGCTCCGACGCGACCGACTTTAAGGCGATGACCCGCCACCAACTCGGCGACGCTCCGGCGCTTCTCAAGGTCCCCGATTCCGGCGAGATCGAAAACGGATCTCTCGGCGAGGCCGCCGAAAGCTACGCGGTCGAGACCTACGCTCGGACCGTCGCGCTCTCGCGTAAGACGATCGTCAACGACGACCTCGGAGCCTTTACCCGCCTGGCCTCGGCCTTCGGTCGCGCCGCGGCCGATCGCGAGAATGCGGTCGTTTGGGGACTGATTACCGGCAACGTGGTGATGGGCGACGGCGCCGCCTTGTTCTCCGCCGGTCACTCGAACACCGGAACCGGCGCGATCTCGGTCGCCAACCTCAACAGCGGCCAGGCCGCCATGCGGAAGCAAAAAGGCGTAGACAATGAAGAAGGAGAGGCCCAGTTCATCAACGCCACGCCTCGTTTCATCATGGCGCCGGCCGCCCTCGAGGCGACCGTCGACCAGTTCATCGCGTCGACCGTCGTCCCAAGCGTCGCCGGCAACGTGAACCCCTTCGCCGGTCAACTGCAGAAGATCATCGAGCCACGCCTCGACGAAGACTCGGCGGCCCAATGGTATCTTTCGAGCTCGCCGGCTCAGGTCGAGGTTATCGAATACGCTTACCTCGACGGCGTCGACGGTCCAGTATTCGAGCAGCAGGAAGGATTCCAGATCGACGGAATGCGCTTCAAGGCGCGCCTCGACTTCGGCGCCGTCGTCCTGGATCACCGCGGCCTTTATCGCTCGAGCGGCGTCTAAGCCGGAGCTCGACGAACCCGAGGAGGGGAGCGGATAATCTCCTCTCTCCTCTCTCTCTCTTCCAAACACAACCCGAGGCCGACGCGCCTCAAGCCTCGAAACTTCAACCATGACGACAAAATTCAAGCGCTCCGGCGATCAAATGCACTTCACCGCAGCGGGGACTCTCGTCTCCGGCGCCATTCACGTTTTAGGCGATACCGTCGGCGTCCTCGCCGATAACTACGTCTCAGGCGATGAGGCCGTAATGGGCGTGACCGGAACCTTTGGCCCGGTCCCGTGTCTCTCGACCGATGTCATAACGCCCGGCCTGGATCTCTATTACGATTCCGGCAACTCGCGTATGACCCTCGTCGCCTCGACCCACAAATGGGCCGGCAAGGCGGCGAACAGTTCCGCGAGCGGCGTCGCGACTTGCGACGTTACTCTGTACCAAGCCGAGGCGTAAGCCTAGCCTTACTCTCGAGCTCTCCTAATGTCCTGGCACGATGCCGTCTCGAACCTTCAGACGACCGCGGTCCGGATATTCGGCGAGCGCGACTCGGACCCGATCCTCTATCACCCTGGGGGATCGGGTTCGTTCTCGATCGAGGGGATATATCGCGAGGCCGGCGTCGCGGTCGACGTCAACCTAGGCGTGGAGATCAGGACCGAGGCGCCGGAGCTCCACGTTAAGCTCGACGCCCTTCTAGCGATTACCGGCGCCGCGGCGCTTGCGAGCTCGGACGAGGTCACGGTCCGCGGGATCCGCCGCCGCGTCTCGGAGCATATCGGCGACGGCGAAGGCGTCGAGATCCTAATACTCCAGGAAGGCTAAAATGGGACTCGAGAGGAAGGCAATCCGCGCGGCCGCCGCCGCCGCCCTATTGAACAGGACCGCCGCCGGCGCTCGAGTGAAGGCCGAGCGCGCGACCGAAGTCTGGAACGAGGAGACGCCGGCCGTTTCCGTATATGCTCGCCGCGAGCGTATCGAAAGGTTCGACACGGTCGGTAATATCCCTCGCCGGCGTCACCGCCTCGAGCTCGCCGCCGAGCTCTTCGTTCGCGACGAAGACGGGAAACTCTCCGAGGACCTCCTCGACGACCTCGCCGAACAAGTCGTCCGAATATGGGACGCCCTTATCTACGGCGCGACCCCTTTCCCCTCGATCGAGCTCCTAACGATCGACGCCGAAAACTCCGGCCTCGACGAGATAGATATCGACGTCGACGGGGACGGCCGGACGATTACCGCCGGCGCGCGCCTGACTTATTCCGTTAGCTATTTCCGGTCCGCGATCCCGGACGAGGATCTCGAATACCTCGATTGGGCGAACGAGATCGCGGTCTCTTGGGACTTCCCTCCGCCGAATGGAACACCGGAAGCCGAAGACGTTATCGACCTCGACACCTAAAACCCCTAGAGTCTGACTTATGGAAACGCGCAATCTTCAACCAGCCCGGAAGGGCCTTATCGTCGTTCACCCGACAGGCCGCCGCCTCTCCCCCAAGGGCGAGCGCGTTACCTTTACAAACTATTGGGCGCGACGCCTGGCCGCCGGCGACGTCGTCGAGACCAAAGAATTCACCCCTCGCGCAACCGCGCCGAAGGGATCCAAAGCAACCAAGCCGGAGAAAAGCTAGATGGCACCGACCTTCAACAGCGTACCCGCGGACTCCCGAGTCCCGTTTATTTACCTCGAGTTCGACGGCGCCCAGGCGCAACAGGGACCAGGCCTTCAACCTTACAAGGTTCTTGTAGTCGGCCTTCGCAAGTCCGGCGGATCCGTCGCCCAGAAGGTCCCGAAGCTCGTCACCAGCACCGACCAGGCGATCGGGTTCTTCGGCGCCGGTTCTATGCTGCATCAAATGGCGGCGAGCCTCTTCGCGAACAATAAGAACACCTCCGCGACCTTTATCGCTCTCGACGAGACCGGAACGAAGGCGACGGGAACGATCACGATCACGGGCGCCGCGACGGCCGCGGGGACCGTCTCTTTATACGTCGCCGGCGAGTTGATTCAGGTCCAGGTCGCCTCCGGCGATTCGGTGACGGTCGTCGCCGCCGCGATTGCCGCCGCGATCACCGCCCGGACACACCTACCCGTAACCGCAGCCGCGGCCGTCGGCGTCGTCACGCTGACCGCCCAACAGTCCGGAACGGTCGGTAACTCGATCGACGTCCGAATGAACCGGTTCGCCGGCGAGGCGGATCCGGCCGGCCTCACGTTCGTTCTCGTCGCGGTCGGCGGCGTCGTCGCCGGCTCCGGCGAGGCGACGGTCGACGCGACCCTTTGGGCGGCGCTTGGAGACGAGCATTTCAACGTAATGGCGATCGGCCTCGCCCCCTCGAGCGCGGTTTATACCGCCCTCGATACCGAGCTCGCCGATCGCGCCGGCCCGGTCCGGGCGATCGAGTCGGTCGCGTGTCTGGCCTCTCGCGATTCACACTCGAACCAAATCACGCTCGGTGATGGGCAGAATTCCGAATATATGTCGACGCTCGGCCTCGAGGCCCTCTTCCTCTCCCTTCCTTGGGAGGCCTCGGCCGCTTATGGCGGCGTGATTGCTCGAGAGGGCAAGACCGACCCGGCGCGCCCGTTTCAGACTCTCGAGCTCTCCGGCCTCGTCGCCGCGGACGAGGCGGACCGGTACACGCTCCAGGAGCGCGACCTCCTTCTCCGCGACGGTATCGCGACCCAGAAGATCGGCGGCGGCTCGAGCGTTCTTATCGAGCGCGCAATTACCATGTACCAGGAGACCGCCACCGGCGCACCCTCGACGGCGTTCCTCGACGTAAACACGGTGCTTACTCTTGGTTTCCTGCGTTACGACACCCGTAACCGTTTTGCCGCGAAGTATCCGCGGCACAAGCTCGCGAACGATGGGACCAAGGTCGGCGCCGGCCAGGCCGTCCTGACTCCGTCGCTTATCAAGGCCGAGCTCCTCGGCTATTTCCTTTCGTGGGAGGAGCTCGGCCTGGTCGAGGGGTTCTCTCAGTTCAAATCCGACCTCATCGTCGAACGCTCGAGCACCGACCCGAACCGGGTCGACGTTGTGATGCCGCCGGACTTGGTCAATCAGCTTAGGGTCGTCGGCGCGGCGATCCGCTTCCTCCTCTAGGTCTCGGAGTTCACACAATGGCAAAACGAATTGGCGGTACTATTTATTTCTCGGTCAACGGCATTCGCTACCAGGCGAAAGGATCGTTTACCTACAACCTCGGCCGACCGATGCGCGAAGGCGTCGTCGGCGTCGACGAGGTCCACGGCTACACCGAAAAGCCCCAGGTCCCCAAGATCGAAGGCTCGATTACCGACGGCCTCGATCTCGACCTCGAGAGCTTTCTCGCGGTCACCGACGCGACGGTTACCCTCGAGCTCGCGAACGGCAAGACCGTAACGCTCTTCGACGCTTGGAACGCTTCCAGCGGCGACGTCTCGACCGAGGAGGGAGAGATCGAGGCTAAGTTCGAGGGGATTAGGGCGACCGAGTCCTAACCCTCTCCAACCCCGGACGGCCGACTCTCGAGAGAGGCGGCCGTCCTTTCCGTTACCCCCCTAACCCCTACCCCCCTGCAAAATGTCACGACCGGCAACCCAACAGGAGCTCTCGAAGGAACAGATTCTCGAGCTCGTAATACCGACTACCCCGAAGACCTTCAAGCTCTCCCGCGGCGTCGATCGTTTCCTCCCTCGAGGGGAGGAGCTCAAGGAAGGCCAAACCGCGAAGGCGACCGAGGTCACGCTCCGCCCTCTCCGATGGTCGGATCTGGCGCCGCTCCCTCTCGAGCTCGGCCGCCTGGACCGCGGCGACCTCTCGGATCTCGCGGCGCGCGCCGCCGGCGAGCACCCGAAGACGTTCGACCAAATGGTTCTCCGCGACGTCGGTCAAGTTACCGACCACGCGGCGAAGGGCCTCGCCGCCTTGAACCGCGCGCTTATAGGGGGAGACGGCGACGAGGCGCCGGCCCTGCACGGCGGAGACAAGCCGGTCCTAATCCCGATCAAAACAGAGAAGGCGAAGCGACACGGGGAAAAGCTCGAGGAGCTCGATTTCCCGACCCTCCTCGCCGGACACGTTCGCGGCTACCCGATCGACGCCCAGGAGCTCTCGTTCGGGGATTGTCTGACGATGGTCGGCCGCGCGACAGGCCTCACCGACGGAGAGCTCGGCCGCCTCGAGCTCGAGGACGTCGGCGCGATTGTGGGGGTCCTCCTAGGTTTTTTGCTCGAGCTCCAAGGAACCTAGACACCTGTCTCGGGTCCTTGGCGCTCGGTTGTTCTTGGGGTCCCTCGGAGCTCAATAACCTACCGATCGGGGAGGTTCTTTACTGGATTGAGACGATCCAGGCGGCGAAGGCCGCGGCCGAGAGATCGGGGAAGTCCTAGACCGCGGGGGCGCCGCTCTCTACTCTCAAGGCATGGCGACTACAACATTTCCCCTCCAGATCATTCTCGGCGCGACCGATGGCGTCTCCGGCATTCTTGGCAAGGTCGAGGGGCGCCTCGGCAAGTTCGGCGCAAAGGCCGGAGCCGCCGGTCGGAAACTAACCCTCGGGCTTACCGCTCCGATCGTCGGCCTCGGCGCCGCCGTCGTTCACGCCTCGGCTGGGTTTGAAACGGAAATGAACAACGTCGCGGCGGTCACCAGGAGCACGGGAACCCCGGCGCTCCAGGAGATGCGCGACCTTGCCCAGAAGCTCGGCGCCGAGACGCAATTCTCCGCCGGGCAAGTCGCGGCCGGTATGGGCGTTCTCGCTCAATCCGGTTTGTCGACGGCCAAGATCCTAGGGACGACCGAGCTCTCGCTCGAGCTCGCCGCCGCCGGAACGCTGGAGTTCGCCGAGGCCTCCAATATCGTCACCGGGATTATGGCGTCGCAACAGGAAGGGACAGATAGCCTCTCCCTCCGGACGGATCAGCTGACCCGAGTTTCAACCTCCGCGAAGACCAATATTCTCGAGCTCGGCGAGGCTCTAAACGTCTCCGGCGCGATCGGTAAAGCCGCCGGCCTCACGTTCGAGGATAACGTCGCAAT
>ERZ767285.111-NODE-111-length-37779-cov-4.252427_pt1 | contig 37779 bp, 25 predicted proteins | sample MGYA00374953_ERZ767285 | MGnify/ENA primary metagenome ERZ767285 (study PRJEB28947, sample SAMN06267186) | marine metagenome | isolation source: Columbia River Estuary | place: USA:Columbia River Estuary, USA | collected 2013-07-23 ...
ATTGAAGATCCTAAAGAAGAATTCTCTAAAGCACCTCCAGACCCAACAGATACTCCTGATTCGCCTAGTTTTCTCGATTCGGCTAAGGCAGTTAATGTCGAGACTGATTCGTTTAGTTTATTAGACTTAAGTATTGCTGCACTTAGTTCAATAGCAGATACAGCAAGAGATCTATCAGTTCAAAATACAGTAATGTTTTGGGTAAATACTATTAGAACTTGTGTATCAAATAATGCTAAAGATCCATCCTTAGGTCCTCCTATAATTAGATTGACACATGGAGTTATGTTTCAAGACGTACCGTGCATAGCAACCTCCGTTAATATAACTAGTGACCCCCTTGCTGGCTATGATAAGAAGAATCTCTTACCTAGGAAGATAGATGTAACTATGTCTTTAGAGGAATTCAGAATGGGAGATCTAGGAGATTACGCCGCAGGTGAGGCCACAACAAGAGATAACTTAGCTGGGTGGGAAGCTGTAATAAAAACAGGGTCTACAGATCCTAGGGGACTGAAGTAAGATATGCCTAATAACTATAAGTACTTAGACACTCAGAAAACCTCTGTACATAATAACAAAGTAGTCGCAAGCTCTTTACATAAAGAGTCTATTGTTTCTCTAATTAAAAAACTATCGGAAGACTACGAATATGAAATAGGGTATATCCCTAACGGATACGAAGGTAGACCCGATCTAATCTCTAATGTCTACTACGGCACCTCTGATCTAATGTGGCTTCTTATGTATGCTAACGGAATCACAGACCCTTTTGAAGGGTTTTATTTAAATAGAAAGATAAAAATACCTAAGATCTCATGATACCGACCGCAAACGTAATACTAACTAAAAACCCTAAAACTATGGAGGACTTCTTTTCTGGAAGATACTCTCTGGGTAAGTTAAAAAGTGATAATACAGGAGAAACCTTTGTATTCTCAAATGGTCCGGGGTCGAACCTAATTAGTTTTTCCGAGACTAGAGATGTTGGGTCCTCTGGTAAGTTTATAATATCCTTGGAATTTATAGACCCTGATCAGGAGTTTGAACTTAGGTCCTTTAAGCAAACATTAGCTAAAGGAATATCAACAAATTATGATGATTTTGTAGGGGACGGGTACTTATTGGCGTATGGTGTAGGTTACGACCAAAAAGGTTGGTCTGGATCGAACTTCCTTACTTTAACAGAAATTAATTTTAATCCTACAGAAGGTAGGGTTTTTAAGTTAACGTTTGAATCAGGTATGGAAATTAATGCTTTTAGAACTTTCAATAACAAGGAGGTTATAGGTTGGGATTTCGATAGTAAAGCATGTGTTAAGTCGATAGATAGGTCCTCTTTAATTAGTGCTGAGGGGAGTGATCCGGGGTCGAAGACTCTTTCTGAAATTATGATAGCAGATGCTTTCATAAAACAAGAGAAGGTGGCATCTTCTGGGAGAAATTATATATTTCTCCCAAATGAATTAAATGGTTTACCAGACCTAACTGGGGATGAAATATTTTATAGTACACAGGATATAAACTTATACAATTCTAATGAAGTTTTTGCTAAACAACGAGAACTTATAGGTCAGTTTGAAACAGGTGTTGAGTCTTTGGCTAATCTTGGAGTTTATTTTAGCCATAGTATAGATACTTTGGAATTAGAATTTACCAAACCCTTAGCGTTTGAGATAGAGTTAAACAGAGAAGGTTTCGCTACCGAGTCCTCTAGTGAGGAATTAGTAACTTATTCCTTACATACACCTTTGGGGGGTCAGTCAGAACAAGAAAGAGTACATGCTTATCGTGTGTATAGGCAGTTAGGAGATAAAGATTCCGATATTGTTTTTTTCGAGGAGACAGATCAAAGTTTACTTCTAGCTTGGCAAGATGCGTTCAAAGACGCTCCGGAGGGGTATGGTCCCATCCAAAGACTAAGGGTTAATGAAGAAACAAAACAGATACTGCCAACCATAGTTATAGGGGACCGTGAGTTAATTGCTAGGCATTTATATCTAAAACAAGGCGCACCTAAAAAGCACACCTTAAGTCCCGTAGTAGAAAAATATCTTGGATCAGATTACAAAAACAACAAACTAGTTAGGAAAGCTTTACTTGTTAATGGTAGAGATCTTCCGGAAACGATGTCTTTTTCTTTTGGTGCTACAGATTCCGTTATAACAAAACTTGATATAACTAGTAATGAATCTTATTTGACAATGCTTAGAGATGCTCAGGAAAGTATATTAAGTAATCTGCGTAAAAATAAATTTGAAAAGAAGTCTAATCCTACAAGACCAGAATCTATATTAGAACTTATTAATACAGAGACTAGTGAGGGGTCATCGAGATCGGTCAAGGACGTACTCAAAGGATTAGTTTCTGGTTTTGTAGCTGATGAGGAAACAAGACTCAAGAGAATATTAGTAACTTCAGACGAGATAACCTCAGACTTGCTAACTCCAGCAATACTAGATAAGTTTAAAAGATTGCATGTAAACGCTACAGTAGAAACTTTGCCATTATTTCAATATAGTGGGTACAAGTTACTGGAACAAAAAGTAAAGTTTAACTTTAATGAGGTTCCTATATTTAGAAGTAAAGGAGAAAAGCTAGCCTCATCCTTTTATTCTGGCACTTATCAAATATTAGGATATAGCCATAATATTAGTTCAAAAGAACTAACATCAACGTTTACTTTAATGTCTATTCTCGATAAGGAGGATGTTGAAGCTATCTTAGAAGACGAGTCAGTATTCGGTGATGCCGACAAGGAGAGGCTATATAATATATTTAATGACTACCTTAAGACAGAGATACTTAAGAATCCGAACATCATAACACCAGAAAATGTTTTTGGTGTTTTAGGCGAAGAGCAGAAAAACATAGTTAACCCCGGTCTTTTTTAAATGGATATATTATTAGCAGAAGTAGTACCTTATAGTAAAGGAGGTATGCCTACTTCCTTAAATGTTAGATTTAAAGAGCTAAACCCAGAAACAGGTGAGATGCAACTACGAGGAGAGACTTTTCCAGTAACGTACACATCACCTTATTGGACTGGGAATGAAGGAGGTATGGTATCCTTTCCTCAAGTTGGTACAGAAATTTTGATTTGTAAGGTTCGAGGGTCAGGAACTTACTACTACCTACAGTCTGTAGTAGACAATGCCTCATTAAGTAGAACAGACAAAAACCTAAGAAGAGCTTCGGGAGTACCTATGAAAAAGACATTCATGGGTGAGAGGGGATCAGGACTTGTGATCAATGATGAGTTTTCTAAAGACTATCAAAACATAGGAGTCCAACTTAAATCAGCTACAGGGAAGAAGGTAACACTAAATGATTCCCCTCAGATTGATGATGTATCTATAACTAACGGGTTGGGTGATTACTTAAAGATGATGGCAAAGCCAATAAATAGTCTTATTGGAAAAGTCAGGTCTTTTGTTCTTAGAATGAAGTATGATATTGATATTCTTAGCGACGAAGGTAGAATTCATATTGAAAATCTTCCCAACGCAGACAACATAAATATAGTTAACAATGGAGGAAATCCGACAATACTAGGAGTTCCTACTTACGATCCCCAAAAGGGTAATATCAACCTACAGACAGAAGTTAATGATATTAACCTATTTGCTAAAGGTCCACAAGGAAGAATATTCATTAAGTGCTTAAACAAAGCTACGGGAGTACTAAACCTTATAGATCTTGAAACCGCAGGTCTTGGTTCTAGGATAAGCATCAAGTCTGGTGGTAATTTAGACCTAGAAGCTATGGGGGACCTAAATATAAAAGCTACAGGTAACGTAAATATTCAAGGTACTCAAATACACCTAAACTCTTTACCTATAATAAGCAAACCTGAGATAGACAACTACTTAAACTTAGGTGTGGAGATTTAAAAAATGGCAAGCAGTGAAAGCATTTCTGGAGATTTAGGAAAAGCAGTTGATGGTATTGATGGTGCTAGTGATTTCCTAGACGATGCATCTAAAACTATTAGCGACCCAGTAGGAGCATTAGCAGAACAGCACGGAATACCTCCGTGTCTGTTAAAGCTAGGTAAGCAAGTATTAAGTAAATTGTCAAGCTCCATACTAGGAGGAATCTCTGCTTCTATGATAGGTGGTTCAGAGAAGTCTCAAAACTGGTTACAAAGATTCACTGCTTGGGTAGCTAATGTGGGTGGTTTTTTTGAAACTCCAACAGAACAGGGGACCTCTTGGTTAGAGTTAGATCTTCCCGGATTCGGGGCGAGCTTGTCAGATCTAGCTGGTGCCTTTGATGCGGTAAGCGATTTAGCCGACGATGTTTCGGATGCTTTAAAGTGTATAAAAGACTTTCATGATTCTTTAAATCCACCGAAATCTTCTCTTTCCGAGGAAAGCATAAGAGCTTCCTTTAGCCCAGCGATGAACGCTAGAGCAGATCTCCATAGAGAGTTATTAGCCGCTATTGATGATTCTCTGTCAGATATTAACGATATTTTAGAGGAGAGGAGACTAGATCCTAGCTTAGAGCCGACACTAGGGTCTGACGATCCCGGATTAGATGAGGAAGTGTTTAGGCTTGTGTATGGTCCTCCTTTGTCTCAGAGAGGTCAATACACTCTAACTAGTGATGGCTTGTACTACGACTCACAAACAAGTGGATTAGACCCTATTAACTTAGCCATTTCTGGCACTGTAGCTCCCGGAGATGTGTGGAAGTACGACTACGATCCAAACTTAGGTGGGCGAGGAGATTCCGTTAGCCTAAGAGCGTTAGAAGTATTTAAGGACAATATCTTTGATATTAACATTATTGATGATAGTGCAGGATTACAGAAATTCTACAACGGAGACACACCTCTCCAGATCCTAATACAACAAAGAGATAAACAACTTTCAGACTTATCCGGAGTACTAGTAGAATTTCAGCAGTCTTACGGTGATGATTCTCAGATAACTAAAAACCACAGAGAGTCTATAATTACTGCTGCATCTAAGCATAATTTTGGAATTGATAAAAGAAAAAAACAGATCGAGGTTTATGTAAAGGTTCCTACTCTGTACGGAGAAAATCCTGTAGTATCTCCCGGTAATGTCCCAATAAACGACTTCTCTCTTTTAGAGGAGTTAAATGTTTCCGTAGATCTAGAGAAACAAAAATCTCTAACGTTCAAACAAGGCGAAGTTAATGGTATCGTATTACCGATTAATCCTACCTTTGTTGCACCTACCGAAAAGGCACCTACAGTAAGTTATAACCACTTAAACGTCCCTAATGTAGGGGTAGAGAGTATTACTAACGAATCAACATCGTCTGCGCCAACATTGTCCTTAGTTGATGGAATCTCTACAGAAGGTCTTGTAGCTATTTACAACTTCTTGGAAACTTCTAGAACTACCCCTTCGAGTTTAGAGTTTGCTGTTACAAACTCAGCAGGATCAAACAAGTACAACAACGCTCAACTAGCTGCTGCGAATGCTAAAGATGTTTTCAGGAAGGGTTTAGGAATTCCTTACTTGCAAGGGATTGCTAAAAACAAATCAACAGATGTTACTTCTGCATCTGGTATGGGATCATTCTATAAACTACCAGATACTAAAGAGTTCCGAGAACTTACTTACAACAAAGAAGGATTTACTGTAGAGTTCTGGGCTCACGTTCCAGACTTGACGAGTTCTTCCGCTTGGGTTGATGGGGATTTATCCTCACTTACTAAGTGTGTTTTAGCTAGTGAGAATGTTGGGTCTAAAGAGAACTTTAAACCCCTTGACAATTTTGGCAATCTTAGAGATTTAGATTACTTAGAGTTAGACAGAGGAGATCAGTTTGTACAGGGTCTTATAATAGGGTTTACTAGGGATAGGAGAATAACTCAAGACGCTGGCTACAGTAACCTAAACGAAGATAACTCTTCTGCTAATACAAAGTTCTTTATAGCACCAACACAATCTAGAGATCTTTCGAGTGCGTCTTGGATTAATAGTAGTGATTGTTTACAAGACACGACTTACTTAGGACACTCTGTAGACCTTAACACTACCACAAATGGAAAGTCCTTTGGTGGAGTTTCAAGTGAGTTTGTATTGTGTACTATAACCGTGGATCCTGCCGAAGACTCCATTAGATTTTACGCAGATTCTGAGCTTATATCTGAAACAACCGTAACGGAAAGTTTTGGGCTAGCTAAAAAAGAGCCTTTAAACCTACCTAGTAGGTATATGAATAACAGTTTTGAGTACTCAAAAGATACTACAGATGCTCCGAGTACTTTACACGAAGGACCAAAACTAAACAACTTTTACACACCTTGGATTGTAGGGGGAGGCTATACGGATGGTATGGCTAACCACAATAACTTTTTAGGTGGAGACAGGGGTGGTAATACTAGCCCACTAAACGGCCATATCGGCAGTATGAAGTTCTACTCAAGAGCTATATCGGGAGAAGAGATTATTAGTAATTACAACACACAGAAAAGATTTTTCAAAGATATTGATTTAGATAAATCTTTATCTGTTACTGCTAAGTTTATTGATCAGTACTATGGACCTCCTAACGAGGAGTACACCACGGCTCATCTTTTTGATTTTTACGAAGCCAAAGACAAACTGCCCGGAGGAAACCCTACCTATATTCAGTTCTATCCCGGAGGTGGAATTGGTGGTAGTAAAGCGGACTTTGCTGACACTTCAATTAAAGACTTTATAGATAATGGTATAAACGTAGTGGCTATAAACTACAGACTACTTAATACTACTGGAGAGTTAGCGGATGCTAACACATTCCCCATTAAGTATCCTTGGATGATTGCAGGAGAAGGGTTCGGATCCTCCAACGACTCCAGTGCTGCAATGCTTCCCATTAACGACAATACAAAACCACTTTTAACTTTATCTGGGGGTCCTGAAACAACAAACTTCAAATCTAGTTGGCAGGATGCTGCGAGAATTATTCAACATCTTAAGTATAACCACCGAAAGTACGGTGTAGACAAAAGTAAGATTATTGTAGGAGGTTCCTCTTTCGGAGCAGTTATCGCTAACTGGGTTACGTGGGCACCTGATTTCGCAGCAACTAAATCTCAAACGAATGATCCTGTATTATGGGAATCCACTGAGGTGTATGCTGGTGTATTTGGAGCTACTGCTTTTAGTGTAGAAAACTTTTACAGAGTAGAGAGCTTTGTAGATGCTAACGCTAAGGGTTATGGAAACTCAGGAGGAAAAACTATCTATGATATTTCTGGCTCAGTTTATGTGCCTAAAGGAACTGTCGGAGAATCTTATGAAGTAGCATCTCCTACCTCTGGAACAGACTACGAGCCCGGATTTAAGAGTGCTCAGCTTGAAGATCTTGAAGACAAAACCAAATATGCACTAGGAACACTCCTTCAAAATAGAGACATTAGGGTTGGTGTAGCTACTACGTATAATACTTACGATGATGTAGAAAACTTCTCGGATTGGAGTTCTATTCCGGGACTTAAAGCCAACCACGAACAACTTAACATGGATTGGAGAGCTAGGGTTTATTGGAGTGGGGATAGGCACTCAGTCTCAGCAGGGGACTTTGGAGATCCAACTTTTGGTTTGGATCATCTAAAGTTTGGTAAGCCAGAAAATGAAAATATCCCTGCTCTATATCGAGCAGGTACTATGAGTACGTCTGCTGCTAACTTAGAAGCTATATCTGATTGGAAGGTAGTATTAAGTGAAGATGCTCTAACAACATTCAGTTCTACCTTTGGTGTAGACATATTAACGTTCTTACCAGATACTTCTAGTTTGAATGACTACTATAACGCTAACCCTACTACAGTAGTCAACGGTATCCCGCTTTCAGCTTACCAAACTATCGTCTCAAACACACCTCAAGTAAGCGCAGTCCTTGATTTTAGTGGTTTTAATTTTGGTCCTCCGAATGCAGGAAGAGAAAATGAGTGGGACGTTAGTAATATAAATATTAATCATGGTGGGTCTGGTAAAGTTATTAACCCTTTTGCAAACATTGACCTTAGTGGACCCAGTGGAAAAATACAGGACTCTTCCGCTGTTGGTCTTGGTGGGTATTGGAATGATAGGTGGGTTACTAGAGATGTTCACGATGCTGCGTTTAGTATACAAGCAGCGGAAAAGCTAAAGACTGCTTACTCATCAGAAACCCACCAATTACATACATCATGTATTCATACCAACCCTGAAGTGTACATAAGACCCGGATACTTATCTGATTTAGAGTCTGCTCTTTTATCTGTACCTCCTACAAATAGCTTAGGAGAACCTAACACGGAAACCTTTCAGATCTTGAGTGAGAGAGAGAATGTGAATTGGGTGATTGAAGTTTTAGCTAGAGACATAGATTATTTTGCTGATAAAGTTGGAACCTTAGCTGTCCTACCAGACGGACCAGACAAAATAGTAACATAGCACTATATAAGATAGGAGTTTAACTATGGCAACAAATCAAACAGTAACGGTTTATGGAGGACAACCAACACAACCGAATAAAGCACAAGCAACATCCAAAAAGGATAGATTTGTTGGACTTAACTTCCCTTTAGGATCAAGAAAAGAGGTAGGAGGGTATTTCTCTAGAACTACCGATGTAACCTCGGTAAGAGCAGCAATAAAACAACTTATGCAGACAGAAAGAGGGGAGAGGGTAATGCTTCCAGATTTCGGAGTTAGCTTAAGGAGGTTCTTATTTCAGCCTTTAGACGAGAATACATTTGATGGTATTAAGAGAGAAGTATCTACTTCTTTTAAAAAGTATATAATTGGAGCAACTTTACTAAAACTCTCTGTCTTCCCACTGAATATAACTGGTCCTAGTGGAGGAAACTCCTTAAAATTAATATTACTCTTTAGTTTAGATAAAGAGGATTCAATCATATCAGAAGTAGAGGTTAAATTAATTTAATGAAATTTACAACAAATATTAGCTCAGACTTTCTAAAGTTAGCTAAAATGCCAGAGAAGAGTAAACCTTCTCTTATTAACTTTGCCGCAACAGATTTTGATACGTTGAAGGCTGAATTAATCTCCTACGTTAAAGCAGTTTATCCTACTGACTACAATTACTTTGCAGAGTCAGATTTAGGTATGATGCTTTTAGAGCTTGTAGCGTATATGGGGTCAGTAAACTCTATGAAGGTTGACATGTTAGCTAACGAAAGCTTTTTAGAAACTGCCGTACAGAGAGAAAGTGTAAAAAAGCTATTAGACTTAGTTGGAGTTAACCTCAAAGGACCTTTATCTTCAGCCGCTGACATAGAAGTTACGTTTGATAATGCTTCCACTGAGTATACTATTACCCCAGAGAACAGAGTTTTTACTACCACTTCTCCTGAGGATGGAGGACAAGTTACTTTTACTTTGTATAAAGTAGTAGATGGTAAAGTTGATACTGCTAATAGTAACGGAAATATAAACTTGTACGATATAGAAGCAGACCCTTCTGTAGATGCCTTAAACCCTGTAGGCTTTAGCAATTTAGCAGTACAGGAAGGATCCTTAGTTTCTGAGTCTGGCACATTTGCTTCTACAGAAGGAGTAAAGACAATCTCTCTAGCTAATACACCTGTGGTTGAAGGAAGTATTCAAGTTTTTATAACCTCAGATAACGCATCTATTGATGGGGCATTTACAGAAGTTCCTAGTATCTTCCAAGCCTCTGGAATATCAGACAAGGTATTTGAGGTTGTTAGTGATAGTGATTTTAGATCAACCGTTGTTTTTGGCGAAGGCACTGTTTCAGTATCTCCGGGAGTATCTGATACTTACTTTGTAACATATAGAGTAGGGGGAGGAGTTAGAGGTAATGTTATATCTAATGCTATTACAGGATCCTTAAATACAGTTGAAGGTCCTACTGGGCAAATCACCAACCCGACACCAGCAACAGGGGGAGCTAACGCAGAAACAATAGAACACGCTAAAAGGTGGGGTCCTCTAACCTTCGCTAGACAAGACAGGGTAGTAACTATAGAAGATTACGTATCTTTTTCTAATAACTTTGTAAGCGATTTTGGAACAGTAGGAAAAGCCACAGCAACTACTAGAAAAGCATACTCTTCAGGAAACGTGATTGATTTATATATCCTTGAAAAGGCATCTGACAATCAGCTACAAAAAGCCACTCCAAACTTTAAGATCAATCTTCTTGAGAGTCTAGACACTAAGAAGATGATTACAGATGAGGTAGTAGTTTCTGATGGATTAATTAGAACCTTAGATTTGGTTGTAACTATTCGATTGGATAAGAAGCTAGAGCCTAACGAGTCTGTAATAATGTCTAAAGTAAGGGACAAGATTTTAGCTTTCTTAAGTATTGATAATCGAGATATGGGTGACAACCTAAACCTAGCAGACCTAAACAGATCTATTTTCGAGGTAGAAGAGATTAGATTCTCTAACATTGATAACCTCTCAGAAGATGTTGATGTTGAATTTAACGAGATTATACAACTAAACAACCTCACTATTAGAGCGGATTACTTAGAGTAACACATCCATATAAAAAATGAGTAAGTATCCTCAGAACAAGAGAAAATATACTAAACGCAACTATGTTGAAGCGGTAGAGATAATCACGCCTAATACCTACTTAGACGAAGATTTAAGTATTAATGGTAAAGAGTTAAACCCTACATCTGAAATAATAAACTCCCACCTAAGTATAGCAAACTCCATCAGTACATACTTAGATATTTCCGGAGTAGCAGGTACGTCTACTAGTTCTATCTCAACGTTAGAAGGGATATCTAAGTATTTTGTAAAGCAGAATAACCTTACAAAAGTAACTACTAACTCTTTTAACACTAACATCTTAAACCCTCTAGGGTACTCCTTACAAAGCTATGAAACAAGTTCAGATTTTAGTACGTTTCTTTCAGGAACTATTCTCCCTCTTGTGCAGAATGAACCTGAATCCCTAGAGAGTAATATTTCAACGCTCAGTGCTTACACAGATAACTCTGATGCTAGCTCAGTACATAACTATCTAATAGAAAACCTTGGTTGGTTTTATTTCCTGAATACTTCAGCAGACGGTAGCCTCGCTTACAACCCATCGTCTTTCTTATTAGATAGTTTTAACACTCTCTACAAAGGTCAATCTCTTGATCTTGTAGATGGAATAAAGGGTTTAACTAATTACATTTGGAGGAATTTAGAAACGTGTTCTACTTTTGTAGATATACCTTCAAACTTTGTTGCTGGCACAACACCATACACTAGTGGAACACAGCAGTTAGATAAACTTGAAACTATGCTGGACATAGTTTATTCACCTCTCCAGATGAACGAGTCAGATTTCGCTGTTAAAGAGGCGTTTGATGACTTTATTAGCGCCGATATGGTCTTAGACGATTATGTCTCTAAAGGACCACACAGGAAGATAAACACGGCATTAGGCTATGCTTTTGCGGACATTGCTGGGGAGTCTGAGAGTCTTGGGTTGTTGTATGATATTCAGAGTGCTCCGACAAACTTACTCCCTTATATAGCTAAACTTATTGGGTGGGAGTTGTTAGGTCCTGAGAGTGACAAGTGGAGACATCAACTAATGTCAGCAGTTGATATCTACAAAAGTAAAGGTACAAAGTCTGCCCTTCAGAAGGCAGTCAACATGGTTTTATCTAACTCTGATTTGGATGTATCTAGTGGGATAACAGAACTTTGGGAATCATACGTGCCTCAACTAATTTGGTACGCTCTAGCAACAGAATCTAGCTACTTTAGGAGTCTTTCTGATTGGTCGCCCGATATTGCTAACAAGGCAGGTATTTCTACCTACAATGACTATAGCTTAGAAACTAATATTAAGATTGTTGTTGATTATATTATTCTGGATATGTACAAAGCATACCCAGAAATGTTCTCATTTTCAGACGAAGTATTCCCTGTAAGTAGGTTCTACAAGCTAGACTCTTTTGGTAATCAGAAGGAGTTCTACGCAGTTGGACACGACCCAAAAGCTAAGACTTTCTTATACATTCCTGAAGACTCTGAGGAGTTTGACCTCTCAAGAAAGGATGCTATTACAGCAGGTAAGAAATCAGCTTGGGAAGCTGCAAAGGCTTTAGGTCCTCTCGGATACGGAATATACATGACAGGTTCTAAGTATTCTGCGGAAGAGGATTACTTACTACATAAAGGTGATCCATTCTTTGTATTCAACTTTAGAGGTCATGAAAACTTCCCTATTCCTCCTTTTGAAGAGGTTAAGTACTATGAAGAGTGGAGACTCAGTACTCAACTACTATCTTACCTAGAAAGCAGACTAAAGTGTTTTGGTGTGTCTGATACTTTTGCTTCTCAACTAAAATCCTATATTGAGTCTGCATCCTTGACTTGTAATACTAACCTACAATCACTTAATACTATATTACTACTATTTGATAAGCCTCAGAATGCCCCAAACTTTGATAGAGTAATATCTAATAGTACAACCTATCAAAAAAATCTTCTAGATTTGTGGTGTGGTAAATCCTCTCATATCTTTTTAGATTTTGGGGCAGAAGACTTTGATTTTACATCTACTAATATTGATAGTGGAGGTAAGTTTGGTTTGCGTAATATTTCTAATGTAGTTAAAAAGTTTTCCCCTGCTCACGCAATACCTAAGATAAACTTAAACTCCAGTGCGACTGACTATCTTAACTCTTCTAGTATACCTTTTGATTATATTGGTTTAGACAGCGATGACAATGCTGGAGGGTACTCCTCTGAAACTATGTTACTAAACGGAGAAGTTTCTGGAGCTAATGTCAGGGCTATAACTGGAGGAAACACATTTAAGCGTTACAGTGAAGGGTCTAACAAGAGTAACCTTGATGAGATGGGAACCCTAGACAGCACAAACTTTATATCTCCTACTGCTACTAACGATATAGGTGATGTTTTACTTGGTGATTTAGGTAGAAAATCTTTCAGAAGAAGGAACAATAGATTTACTTTGCCAAAGGAAGGGTATTACGATAGGACAGGATTTAACGGTCCTGTTTCTTGGGATCCAAGCGCATTAGAAAACTCTACTCTATCTTCACAAGGAGAATTAACCTTAGGGTATATTCCTTCTTCTCTATCGTTCGAACCTGTTGTTGACGGACAAGCTTCGGGTATATGGCATAAGTGCGAAAACTTGGACTCTACTTCTACCTTTTACGGGGTTGACACTAGCAACACATTCCCCTACAGAGGATTAAACCCTCTAGGGTCAAACGCATTCACAGTATCTGCTCACGATTGGTATGTAGATAGAGGACAAACCCCCGGAATTTATGGGGTTATGCATAAAGTGTTAGAAGAAAAGGCCAAACACGATGCAGAGAAGAGTATTTCTAGTGCTGGACAATTAGTATGGAATTACCTAAATAAGTATAACTATCTTGATGCTGATCCTACAGACATTAGCGGTCTTGGTTGGGCACACAGTGATATTACTACTGGAGTAACAGACAATCTTAGAGCTATTGATGGTACTGAAACAGCAGACCTTCTCCAAACCTTAGCTGGAACCGACGTTGACGGTGTACCTTATTACTACACAAAACTCCAAACTAATATCTATAAAGACGATCCAGAAGATTACTTCACGTTTAGAACCTACATAAACGTTGGAGACGGAACCGCTCCCGAAGACAGACCAGTAGTATTTGATTTTAGTATTACATATAAACTGATTCCGGGGTCTTTCTACGCACTTGGCGTATCCGAGTTTACTTTGAATTATACTGTATCTGCTAATCCGTTTACTGGGGAGAAAACAACGATAGCATATGGTCCACATACCTCTAACTTATTTGGTGATGTAGGGTTTACCAAAGTAGCAGATTATAAATACCCTGACGATAATTGGCATAGGCTTCAACTTAGTATAGACCCTTTCGATTCTACCTACTTGCAAAGTAACCCCGGATTATTAGATACTGTATTATACACTACACTAACAATAAAGATTAGGTCTGACAATAATGAATCTGATCCTGTATCTCAAGACAGAAACTTCCATATCTGGGGAACCCAGCTTTGGAGAAAGAGTGAAGAGAAAGAGTATTTAATATATGAAAATCCTTACTTATCAAATAGTTACTGGTATGATCCCGTAACTAGTTTGGCTAACAAATCTATAAGTGAAGGTTTAGTAGGTAATACCTTTGATTCTTATAGAAACTTCGCCTTCGGTACGGATCTACACAAAGTATTTAAGGAGTACACATCTTTTTTTAATACACACGGACTAGGTAAGAATGCTGTAGACGCAGAAGGATTTAACATATTGGCTCATACTTTTGGAAAAGGTTTGTACAATATTGGTTTCCAACTAGACGGATCTGCTGCTACTACAAGTGAAGGTACTTATAGAACAACTGATTTAAGTAGTGCTGTACCTATCTCTTATGGTGATGGTTCTGGGGTATTCTCTGTTTGTGCCGTAGAGGAGTATGGAGCAGGATACGCATCAGGAACTTACATTGCTAGTTCGGCTGGAGATACAGTAATTCCTCTAACAGGAACCTTCACAGAAGGTGATGATTACAACGCTGAGTTTAGAAACGCTCATATTTTAAGCGGAGTAGAGTTTGTAGATACTTCAGGTGCTTCTCCTAGTAACGCTTTCTACCTTTACGACATACCTCCTACTCAGAGCATAGATGCTAAGAATCAATATTACCAAGACAATCCTTTAGTAAAATGTAAATCTGTTGGTGGTTTCCCTAGGATTAGATTTGACCTAAACTCTTACGGAGGAAATAAACTAGTGCCTAACCACCAGTTTAACTTCTCTGTAAAAGCTTTAGTTGGCACTGATAACTCTCCTGAGTTGGGGGTTGGAGTTATGGGTGTTTGGATTCACACTAAATCAAAGGGAGGTAAGGTCTGGTCTTGGGCACCTAAAACTCCTTTCGAGACTTACGTACCTACCTATGTACCTGCCTACTTAGGTCCGGGAGATACTGTAGCAGGAACAGAAGAAGTTAAACCTAAGCTACCTAACCAACTTCCGGGTGGGTCATGGGTACTTTCTGAGGAGAGTGATTTAAGTAAGGATTTTGTAGTAAACACACTATCCTTTAAACATCAGTTCCATAAAGATCTTGTTGATTCTGACACTGTAGATGAGAATACTTGTTTGGGAAATATAGACAGTACTGAAGAGGTTACTGTTGATAAAAACGCTACTATAAAGAACTTCAATAAGTCTCACTTCTCTACTGCTAGTTTTGAGTTCGATACTAGGAATGAGACAGACTATAATAATTCAGAGTACCTTAAAGTTATCCCAGTTCCAGAGGACTTCTACAGTCTGTCTGAGCTAGTTCATGATGTAAATACGGAGTACGTAATAGAAATATTCTTTATGAATAACTCAAACCCTTCTAAGTTTTTACTTATTGATGATGTAACCTTTACTGACACTACATTGAACTCAATGGCTTCTATCCCAACTGGATACAATGCTTATGAGTCTAGTAACCCCATGATCCGAGAAGCAAACCAAAAGAGATATAAGTTATCTCCTGAAGAACTAAGAGAAGTATTGAAGTATTTCTCTGGACTTGCTGGCTTTGGATCTGGTGTATACGCTACAGAAGTAGCCTCTAGGGTTGCATCTCAAACATCTGGTACTATGGATGTTAGTGGAGGAAGTAGACTTTCTTACAGAGATGCCCCTATTACTAAAAACCTATCCGATGCTAGATCAGACGGAGAAGTAGACGATAATACTTTAGCAATTTTAGAGATTGAGGTAGAAAACTAATGAGAGGTGTAGTAGAAATATACAAGCAAGGTGAGCTTGTCATAAAAGAAGACAATCTTATTGTAGATGGGGCTTCTGAATTACTTGCTGACATTATGACGATATCTCCTACCTTAGCTACTATTGAGTCTGCTTCAGGTATTTTAGATACGTCTAACTATACTATACAAGCTATTTCGTTTGGAAAGGCCGGAAAAGCCTTCTCTAGAAATGCTCATTACTATACTGATGTAAAAGATACGTTCATTAACTCTTTATCCGAGTTATGTGTAGTAACCTCAGCAGTACCTGTACCTTATGCTGATGGATCTGCCGACACAAGTGCATACCTTCCAGATGTAGCCCTTCCTAAGTACCCAGAACCTACAGATATACTACTAACTCCAGACGCTAGTGTATCTGGCATACACGATAAAGTACCTGCTTACTCTGTGTTGGCAGGACAGAATCTTAACTTACTTCCTACAACTACTAACAGTACAGTCCTAGGGCCAGCGACTAATAGTTTCGCTGTTTCTTACTTAATGTCCCCCTCTCTAGGTGCATCTTCTAACGCTATAGGCTCAGTACTTGGATGTTACCCTGACAGTAGTGCTAATGGTGGGACTAACTTCTATATGTTTAGCTCTGTAGACGGGTCTGCTAATACTGAACAAGATAACCTAATTTTCTCAGGTACATTAAGTGGAGGATTCAACTCTGCTGGCAATATGGATGAGTTGGGGTTTTGTCGGATGATTATGAGTAGTGTTCCTGATGCAACCTACGACCTATCAAGTAGTTACAGTGGACTTACTATAAGTGCAGGTACGGACTTCTCTAGTACAGGAGAAGTGTTGTATGAAGTTATGATTGCTTCTGGAGATGCTAGATGTGCTAATCTGTACGGAGGTATATCTACAATGGGTCTTTGGTCTATTAATACTAAAACTTGTATTAGTAGTGGTAATAGTCCACCTTTTACGTTTACTCCCCTAAATATAACAAAGAGAGCGTATAAGCTATTCTCTAAAAAAGTATTCAATACTGACATAACGGCAACTTTCCCAGAAGGTGGAACTAGTGATGAGGCATCTTTAGGCATTCCTACCGTACTAACAGACAGCGATATTAAAATAACTTGGAGACTTAAGTTCTTATAATGAAAAATTTTACAGAAGAGATTGGTATAACAGGACACCTTATTATTTCCAAGCGAGATAAGGCTACTGGAGATGAGGAGGTTGTCTTCGATGACCATAACATAATCGTGTCTGGAATGGGAGTAGGTCTTAGTTACTTATTTACAGGATCTGGTTCAAACTCTATTGTTGATTACCAAATAGATAGATTTCAGCTAGGAACTTCTGGGTCAGAGACTCTAGAGACTAGTTCTACCTTTGAACTATCTTCTGGACTAACCCTAAATGACTACGGATCAGAAGCTAACTCATATATAAAAGAAGGTGAGCAATTAGTTAATGGTTCTATAACAACATCAGCCTTTTCTTTAATTCCTGCTAGCAAGGTAACTAGAATTGATGACACCTCTGTAAGATACACTCTAGTTGTAGATGAGGAAATGGCTAACGTATCAGACGAATTAAACGAGGTTGGGTTGTTTATGAAGAACCCAACAGGACAAGTATCGGGAGAAAGAAGTATTCTTGTAGCCTATAGAAGCTTTTCCGACATATTGAAGACAACAGACTTCTCTCTTATTTTCAGATGGACAATCAATTTTTAGACTATGAGTTTTTCAGCAACAGACATATACACCACTAGCGGCTCAGCTAGTCTTTACAATAACTGGACTTCGGAAGTAACGAAGTTTGACACAAGCTCATTCTATAACTGGGAACAAGACAACCTTCCTGTCTACGATCTAGAGGAAAGGACTCATCTTCTATGGGAGAAGGCAGGATTCCCAACGTCTGCTCTTCCCGGAATGGCTCTAGCAGTATCGGGAGATGCTACACCAGCAGACTTACTATCTAATACAAATCTCTTTGTAGATGTTAGCTCATGTATAGCCGCTTTACCTGAAGTTCTTAGATATCCTGTAGTTATCGAGGTAGCCAATTATGGTGACCTAGGTAAGATGGAGTTGCACAATATTAAGATGGCTGAGGCTGGATCCTTGGAGATTATCAATAGAGGTTTTGCTAAGAAGTATTCATCCGTCACTCAAGACACGGGAACAATAAGGTATAATAGAACTACTGAGTCTCATAGTGAAATTACTCAAGTCTCATCTTTAGACTTAAGTTCCTCATGGAGTGATTCCTCGGCCCTTTCTTTGGGTGCTTCGGTCTTATCTAGCACATCTCCTATGGACACCAGATTTGGTGTTGATATGTATTCTTTTTCTAAGTACCCACCATCTTACAGGATAGGAACTATAACTGCTAGTCTAAAAAATTCCTCATACTTATCCCCCACTTTCTTATTAACGGAAAGCTTTAGTACAACACCGTATGAAACATTAGGAACTGACCTAACAGTTACTTCTCTCGATATTTCTGCTACGGATCCTTATACCCTACTCCCGTATGATACAACCCGAGGACAGGAACTAGGAGGACTGATCGATAGCACTTCTTGGCAAGGTATTCACTACCTTAACTATCTTAGCACTATTAGTGTTAAGAACTGTGACGGACCAATCTATATCAGAGGGTTCAACGTAGACGGAGAGCATACAGACGCTGGCTTAGGATCAGACGTAGGTGTACTTATTCAAAACTCTGATGTGTTCCTAGAGGACACCTCGGTAAGTAGATGTAATAAGCACGGCATCAAGGCAGATAATTCTAACGTTGTTTTATCTAGAGCTAATAATGTTTATAGGATTTACGAGAGAGACTCTTCCACTACTAGAGTTGCTGGCGTTGGTGAAGGTATAACTGCCAATAATAGTACTATTACTCTACAAGGAGGAAACAACGTACAAGCTATTGGTGACGATGATGGACTAGTAGTAACCAGATGTACTACTGGAATAAAGTTAAACAACTCCACACTTATTCAGGACTTAGTTAGAACTACCTTCGCTGATGAAACTACAGGTGGATCATTAGTGGTAGAGAGAAACACCTTAGCTGGTATCGTAGCCCACAGTTCTACCTTGAATACTAAAGGATTACTTGATGTTTATCATAACGAAGAAGGTATTGAACTACACAACTCAGACTTAACCTACGACCAACTATGTGTTGAGGGTAACTTAGGAGTCGGTCTAAAGGCTGTTGGATCTACAGTATCTTGGGATGGAGCAAAAAGCTTTACTCTTACTGGACAAACCACTAGAAACCAAGTAGACTTTAAAAAGAATGGACAAGATCTTTTTATTGATAGAGTAAGCTCCTTCGGATTCAAAAGATCAGACTCTATGAATGATACTTTTGGACATATGAGTTTCCTTTCAAGTCATGGTCAGATTGAGCTTGATTCTCATATCGCTGCGACACCCTCGATTTCTGTACAAGGAAACTCAGAAGCGGAGTTCTTACACGCTAACCTCTATCCTAGAGGATTAGATGATGTTCACACTATAGCGGACTCTACCACATACGGTCTTGCTGCAAGAGCATCTAACAATTCTGAGATTGATTTCTATGGGACTGGTTCTGGCTGCACACTAGTTGCTGGAGTTCCGTCCTACACCAGACAAAACAAAGTCGCAGGACTTCACGCAACAAATGGTTCTAAGATTGGACTCCACGGTCCTACAGTTATTGCACAGTTTGGTGTAGATGTTTTAGCAGAGAACAACTCTATTGTAGAAATTTGCCCTGCGTACAAGAAAGGGTCTGGCATTTATGATTCTAGTGGCTTTGATCTTAACGATACTAAAAACCATACATCTGTAGAGCTTCACTCAACTAGGTCATGTGTTGTAGTAGATAAAAACTCTACGTTTGTAGCCAAAGACTTAGGAGACTATGCTAACTTCTGGGGAGAAGATGCTATCGCTGATTCTGGTTATAGGTCAGACGATATGGGAACTAGTGCGTTTACATCTCACGGATCCTTACAGTTTTTCCCTAACCCTCAAGATGAAGTCTTATGTACTTCATCATCTGGAAGTTTTACTCCTTCTGAGGATGCATTAGGTGATACAGTAGTAACGAAAGCTAAGTTTACTGCTTTAGGAAAACAAAACCAGTATTTAGATTCAACTTCGGAATACGTAGAGAGTACTGACTACGGCAATATAAGTGCAATGTCATTAGGCGGAATGTGTGTTAGAGCACTAGGCGATAGTCTAGTAGAAGTAGATAACGTTCACTTTCCTATCGGCACTGCGGACAATGCTCTAAATAAAGCTTGGTTCGATGCTAGTGGAGATACCTGCCATCGTCTAATGATTTGGAATATTGCAGATCAATCTAAACTAAGGGCTTCTAACTTATCTGTAAGCGGTTCCTATCCCGGAGATGCTGGATATTACGGACCTAGTGCCATCTATCTAGACTCTAATGGAAATACAGCCTCTGGTGCGCCAGCAAGTACTCCAAACACTGGAAAATTAAGTATTTTGGACTCTTACGGAGCAGGATCTTCTGTATTCGTATTAGAGCCCGGAACTTCGTACAACACTCCATTCAACAACTATTACCCTCATAGCGTGTCGGACGAAGCTATTTATCCAGACATTTCCGAAGGGGGATTAGTTGTTAGTTCAGCAGCTACTTACCTGTACGGAGCTTCTGGGGTTGGTATACAGGCTAACAGAGGAATTTTTAGACTTTACTTTTCAGTATCCCCTGAGGCTAAGTATTTAACAGCCATAAACCAAAACGAAGAAGTAGGAATACCTCATCAACTATTCGCACAAGGTTATAACTTCTCAGGAACACTATCTTCTCTAGTCTTAGACGGTGCATCAGATTCCTTAGCTGTCAGTGCTTTATCTCAGAAACTTCTTAAATTAAATGATTCTGACGGAGACGGAATCTCAGACACCTTAGGAACCTCAGGATTCTACTACTGTTCTGAATTTGTTGAAGAGAACCCGACACAATGTATGTTGGATGAATCAGCTTCTGATTCTTTTGCAAATGCTAAAAACTGTGCCCTTGGTGGTTCAGGAAGACCTAAAAAGGTAACAATCTATAGATCAAGACTAGATACAAATAGAGCAAGTGATGCGTATCCGGGCGACAACATCATTGGAATTAAATCATCTAACGTATTCAATCTTGAGAGGGACAACTAATGGCCGAAAATAATTTTAACGAAAGTTCATACAAATTCACAGATCCGATCCGCAAATTTAAAGCAAACGATCCTTACTATTGGGAAGTAGATAACATTCCCCTATCTCAGCTAGAAGAAAACATTAAATGGCTTAAAGACCAACTCAACCAAAAAGAGCCTGAGGATGATCAGACATTTTCTGTTAATAGATCGGACATAAACGAACTTAAGCCTTACTCTACAGGAGAAGATAGGTTTGTTAAAGTTAAACCCGGAAGATACACGGCTAGAATCAACGATGCATCTACTAAAACCCAACTACAAGTACTAACTCAAGTACTAGGTAAGGCTTTAGCAGAAACAGATGCTTGGTCTGCAAGCACCTTGATATCAAACTCAGAACTATTATCCGCTTTGGAGAAGTTCAAATCTACTCCTGAGAGTACAGAAGCTTTAGGGATGACGGGACTTGAGGAGAGATCTTTTACTTGGTCTGTAAGGACTGTTGACACCGTAGGAAATCAGGCGGGATCTCAAACTAGCCCACAAGAATATACAGGGTTTTCGGGAGCAGGAAAAGCAGGTCCTTTTCTATCTTCACAGGCTATGTTATGGGCTAAGTCTACTAATGATTCTACCTCAAACTACATCATTAAGACTTATGATCCTTTAGATGCTACTGTTGGATTCTCTAAACTTCCTTTAGCAGAGAACCACTTCATTAAGTACTGGAGAGGTATTGCCAGAACTGCTATTGTAGATGTTCCAGAAGAGTTGGAGATTCAGGTTCCTGAGTTTGATCTTGATGACTTCAACTACGTAGACGAGGCAGGTACTACTCAAAGTGTTCCTAACGTAAAAAGTAGAATTGACCTAGTATATCTCTACAGTAAGCCTGTAGACGCTAACCGTTCAAATATTTTTAAAGGGGGTACAGTAGAATCTATTACTAAACCTCAATTAGGCATTGTTCGTGGAGCAGGAATTGGAGCCTCGTTTAAAGAAGGTAATATAGAGCAGGAATACTTACCAGTGCTTTCGTATGATTCTGAAGGAAACCCTAAAATACTATCTAATCCTTCCGACTCTAAATCCGCAACAGGAGGATTTATATCCGCACAAGGTAATGATATTGAGAAAGATATGAGAGGATCATTCCCGTCTCCAGACGATCTTATGAACCTAGCTCCATTACTTTCTGAAGAGTTGCAATCTTCCGATATTGAACTAGTAGGACAAAGTATCCTGCCTTTAGCTTATGTTTTTGTTACATCTACAGATTTGGTAGTCAATACTGGAGATGTAATTGATATTAGACCGTTTTTCAGAACTACTGAACTAGCATACAACGAGAGGTCTGGTTTGGCTGCTGCAATGCCTCAGATATCTCTTGCTAACCCTGTTGTAGGTAAAGCGCAGCTAGATGATGCGGTCACGAAAACGCACAAAGAATTAATAAACTTGTTTGGTAAAGACAAGACAAACAAAATTCAAACTGCTGCTATTGGGTACGTGTTTGGTGGGGGATACTTCGGACCTGAAGGTGTACTTATTAGTGAGGTGGCTGGAACAGATCACGGCCCTCTTGGGCCTGTTGCGATTTCAGATCTAAAACCACAAGTCGCCACTAAGTACGGTTTACCTGAAAATTTTCCTATGTTTCCTGATTGGGATATAGCTTTTTGGGTTAAACAACAAGCTCTTGGCTCTCAAGGATCTTATGGTATGGACTACATTGATCGTTACTTCTCTGGAGATCACGTTGGTTCCAACAATAGGTTTAAATACTCTAGCTTATCTGGTAAAATTAACCCTAACGGATTAAACGATGAGGGTGAGAACCCTTCACAATTAGATATCGGACAGAAGAAAAGTGGATCGAATAATACAGGATTTGGATACAATGAGTCTTTGTTAGCTAATATGCATTACGTAAAAAAGAAAATTTACTTTGACCGAGATGCAAATCCTTGGATGGCAGACTACAAAGTAGATGTAAGCTTCCTTAATAGTATACCTTGTGCTGATTCTAACTCGTCTACTGACCTTGACGGTGCAAAGTTTGCTGGAGCTTGGGTCGAAAAATCGTATGATCATTTCACTATATACGTTGGTTTTCAAGTTACGGTTGCCGAATATGCCAACCACAAATCCACCACTTACAGACAATTACGTAGGGAAGAAAACTTAGAGCAGTTTTCAACTTTCCTAGTACCTGTTGAGGGTGCTTTACAAGCAACCCCAGAAGACGGTCATCAAGCGTCTGGTGGAACTAAGTTGGGCTTTCAAGGAAACTCTAACATGGGTATATGTACATTACCTTCCGTGATGTGGGAGATGACCACAATACCTAATGATCAGGCTCAGTACTTACACTCCAACCTAAAAGATAATAATTCTATTGTAATCAAACCTAGCGTATAATGGTTAAGTTTAATCCTACAGAAGGATGTGGAGAGTTTCTTCCGGGGTATGGGTATCCTCACGACTTCACCCCTCCTGTAAGTGTAGGGGCTCCGGATCCCGAAGATCCTCCTCCTGTAGTGTATGGTTGTGGTTTTTCCACGCCCCCAATCTTTGTATTTAGTGACGTAGGAACTACGCATAAGAAGATCACTATGACCTTTAATCTGGAAAAGACAGTTCCTCTTTTTGACTTAGATCTTAACACCTTGTATGAAGATGACCCCTTCGCTTTGTCTGCTGTAAACTCAATTGTCAATGTAGCTTATCTGATCGTAACCAATCCGGCACACCCCCATATTACCACCGCTTCTCAAATAAGTCTTTCTCTAGATCTAGGAAGCTACGCAAACTCCACGGATGCTAATTGCAATCCCGTTATAGTATACCTTCAATACCCAGTCCCCCCCACTAATCCATTCCCTACAGTTGACCTTTCTGGTCCTAACCAAGAACCAATACCTCCAAACCCAGACGGTGGTTTTTCAGCTAAGTTTACAGTAGATATTGATCCAGCAGATCTTCCACAATGGGAATTAGTCCCAAATGATGATCAACCTCCTATTGTAATAATCCCTCCGGGTGGATCTTATGAAGAAGATATTGAGGTAGATGTTAATTTTGGACCTGTAGAGGAGGACACTCAAGTGTCTGTCGTAGCTGTAGGAAAAGATAACGAAGGAAATATTGAGGTATCTTCTAATACAGTAACCGTAACCTTAGATTACGTTGAACCAGAACCTGAGGAAGTCTCAATAACTGTAACTGCCAATCCAAACCCTGTAGCGGTTAATGAAAATACAGATATAGAAGTTACCATTGTTTCTGGAACAGTAGATCGGTTTGAAATAGACTACGGAGATGGTCAATCTGCTACTCAATTTGTTACTGATGCTACTGCGTATACCATAGCTAAGACTTATAACACTACAGGAACTAATACTATAACAGTTGATGCAAAGGCTGAAGTGGAAGGAGTTCTTGAGATAGTAAAAACCGAATTTGTTAATGTGACTGTATCATCTTCTCCTGTTGGTACTCCCGCAGGTACTATTAGCTATGAATTAGGTGGAGTTCCCTTTGAAGTTGGCTCAGAGGTAACTTTTGTAGCTGGCTCTGAGCCAACTTTTATTGCCAGTATAGTAAATGAAGTAAACGGAGCGAAATACTTTTGGTTTGTGGATGGTACTCCTGATATAGATCAAGTAAATCAGGATTATACCTATAAATTTATTGATGTAGGAACCTACACATTAGACCTAAAGTATGTATCCTCTACACAATCCCTTGACTTAGATTCAGTTACAATCACAATAACCTTAGACTAACTATAAAAATGGCTACAAATCTTAGAGAAAACCTTAAGAAAGCACTAGAAATGTTAGTAGCTCCGGGTGTTACAAGACAAGACGTTTTAGAGTTTATAGCTCCAAGACCCGACTCGACTAAGCTAAAGAACATAAGTGGAGATAAAACTATTGATCTTTCTGATAAAGAGTACTTACCTGCTTCTAGACAACAAGCACCTACAGGTTATGAAGCTCCAGAAGTTAGCATACTTAAGACTAGTCCTAGAAACTCCACTGAAACAACTAGAAGTTATAGTTTAGATCGAAGAGTCTTTAAAAAGAATGTGCATGAAAGTATAGACTATTTTTTACGTATAGGAGATAGTGATTCTGATTGGGACGATACAAGACTTACGGACCTAACTCCTAATAATATCTTAGCAAGTTTGGAGGATGGGGTTTTAGACGATATGCGGAATATCCGTAAACCGACTGGTGAACGTCTGACTGACGGAGAGATTTCTCTTATAATTAAAGCTAGAATTTTAGATGGAGATATAGGACAAATAACTAGGGATTACTTTAGCGACCTAAGAAAAAGATCTGAGACTAGAGAACTCCCTGAGGTTATACCTTCTGATAAGTTTACTAATGAGGCTGCTGCCTTAGCTATGTTAGACAACTATAAGATACCTTTAGATGTTAATAAGCTCAACGGTTCTTTTCAACACTTAGCTCCTATGTGGAAAACCATCTACTCTGATGTAGAGACTAGACTAACTATCGACGATAACATGAGTATGGAGTCTAACTTATACCCATCAGACCTAGGTTTTTTAACTTTAGAAGACAGTGACGGAACTGTAACTAAGGTCTTTGAGGTTCAAGATGGGGACTTTATCAAAGTAGTCAACTCTGAAGGGGACGAAGAAGCTTTGATTCTTAATAGCGAAAAAGACCACGCTTACATTATACCTGAGAACGTAAGATTTAATGCTATAAAATTACTAGGAGGAGATCCTAGGTGGAAAATATCTGAATCTAGTTCTTACGCAACAGGACCTGAATTTAATTACGATACATCTAGTAGTACTGCTTTAAGAAAAGACTATTACTTCTTTGAGTTGCAGCAAGAAGAAATCACAACAGAGGTTTCACCTAAATCTGCTTTGTTAAAAAGGACAACAGCTAAGTACACAAGAAGGACTAATTTAGACATAGCATCGGAGTTTGCTAAGTATAAGATAAACCACAAAGTATTGTCTATGGAGTATGATGACGTATTGTTGGATTACATCATTGACTCAGGTAATCTGTACTATGAACAAGAGGATATTGTATTTGATAATGATATACGTAATAAGCAAGCTAACGTATACACTAGACAGATACCTTGGTACATTATAATTTTCCCAACGGATGATAAGAAGTTTAATCCTTATAAGGTAAGATCTGATATAACTAGAATCAATCCTACAGCAAATATCAAAAGAGAACTCTACTTCTCCCCTTTACTAGATCCTTCTTACACAGACAATCTTATTCAAAAATTCGTAACTACTAACCTTGTACGAAATGATGATGAAGTAGATATTTACGGAAAACCTTCTAGACAAGGACATTACTTAACTGTAGACAGAAAAGAGTTTAAGACTGGGTATAGAGGAGCAAAACGTAAAACACGTAGAAAGAGTGTTCTTAGAAAGCTTAGAGAGATAGTAGAAGAGGTTACTACAAACTACATAACAGAGAGGTCTGGAGATAAGAAAGTCTTAATGAAGTTTGACGTTTATTCAAGACTTAAGTTTTGTGAGATGAGCGAGCTTTTAGAAGAGGCTAATCCAGAAATAATCCTACCTATAATGGAGAGGGGGGAGTTTGGAGCTAGAGTACTCCCTGCAACAAGAGGTCCTAGTGGTACTAAAACACAAAATACACGAATTAGGTATAGAGTCCCTGACGCAGACGATGATTTATATCCAGTAATTAAGTCTATGAGGGGTTCGGAAGGTGTTGTACCTCCTCCAGAGGAACCGCTAGGCTTTAGTGATATATTCACAGGGGATAAGTTGCCTCCTCTCTTCCCGTAACACTAAAACTAAAAAAATAAGTAAACAAATGCACAAGTAATCTAAATACTTCTGAAAGGGCAACAAGCCCACAACCAACAATAGGTAAAAAATATGAGAAACTTAAGCAACGAAGTGCGTGATGCACTAATGGAACAATCTGAATGGAAATCTATGGGCATTACTCTCGACGAAAGTGTTGAGGTTGAAGTTGATGAAGTAGTTGAAGAGGAAGCAGTAGAAGACGAAGAGGTAATTGAAGAGGCTGAGCTACACGTTTGTCCTCTATGCACTACTGAACTATCAGAAGCTCTAGACGAAGAAACCCTAACTGAGCATCTCGACGTAGTACTTACTCTTGTTGATAAGCTTTCCGCTATCAACGAAGGTGAAGAGGTTGACATGGACTCTATGATTGAAGGCGCACTTGAAGAGATTTTCGGATCAGACGAAGAGTAGATTTTTAGATGGGTAATAACTTCAGCAATGAGATGTCAATGTTCCAAGATGTATTGTCTGGGAAGACTTTAAGTAGTCCCGACAATATTGAGGAAGAGGCTAAGTCTGAGCAATTAGAGACTGTCCAAGAACATGTAGAAATCTCAAAAGAGATGTATGTTCAGATGATAGGGGTTGCACCTGACGGAGCAAGATCTCAAGAAGAAATTAACGAAAGTAAACGTCTATTAGAAGAGTCTCTCATAGAAGAATCTATTGAGTCAGAACCTCAAACTAGCGTTTTACTTACAGAAGATACTGGTCAAGAGCTAATCTCACTTCTATCGGAAGTTAAGGAAATGCTCTCTGAGATGTGTACTACTGGAATGGGGGGAGTTAGTATGGCTGGTCCCGGACCTAAAGATGAAGGTCCTCCCGTACCTAAAAAGATACGCAAGAAGTTAAGAAGAAAGTAATGGATCTGTTCGAATCAATAGAACTTTTAGAAGGTAGAAAAGCTAAAGGAAAAAAAGGCAAGTCTACCGAAAAGGGTGGTGGTAAGAGAAGTCACGCTAAGTCTCAAAAAGGCAGAGTGAAGACTTTTGATACTATTAAGACTGCTCTCGGAGCATTATCTTTCGGAGATATGTTCTCTACGGATGGAGCGGATAGGACTTATGTTGTATCTAAAAGAACTCATGGTGGAAAAGATGCAGCTTCCACAGTTGGAGGAAAGATTGCTAAAGGATTCACTCCCGGATCGTCTACTCCCGGATCTTCGTTTGCTTCAATTAAGAAACACGCTGCTAGAACTCTTATTCGTTATGGTAAGGCTTCTAAATCTCTCGTAAAAAAGTACGGAAGCAGATCACAACGTAAAAAAAGAGGGATCAAACCCGCTAAAGGAGACAAGTAATGTTTTTAACAGATGTATTTATAATTGAACAGCTAAAGGTTCTAAACGAAGGTAAGGAGGGTACAGGCCCGATGCGTGTACAGGGAATCTTCCAGTGTGCTGATAAGGCTAACAATAATGGCAGAATCTACCCCAAGGTTATCCTAGAAGGACAGGTAAAGAAGCTACAGGATAAGATCAACGAACGTACTCTTTGCGGTGAGTTAGATCATCCTCAAAACGATAGCGTAAAACTATCCAATGCTTCTCATCTAATAACTAAGCTATACATGCAAGGTCCTGAGGTTATTGGTGAAGCTGAGATTCTTAATACTCCTGCTGGAATGACTGCGAAAGCTCTCATCGAGGGAGGAGTAAAGATAGGAATCTCTTCAAGAGGTACTGGAACTATCTCCGAGAATGCTACTGGAGCTAAGATTGTAAATGAAGATTTCAATATGGTTACCTTTGATCTTGTAGCAGACCCCTCAACGGAAAATGCTTACCCTGGCATGTGTGAGTCTACAGAATCAGCACTAATCACCAGCACTATGGATAAGTTCGGAAAAGAAAAGAACTTTCTTACTATGTTAGAGGCTAAGCTATCTGAGTCTGCTATAGATAGACTTGGTGATAGTGATGGTCGTAAAAGGGATTTGTTGAAGGGAGTGGTTCAAGGAGTTGCTAAAGGTACTGCGGGTGTTGTTGGTGCTGGTGTTAAGGGCTTGTACCACAAAAATAAGTATAGTAAGAAGAATGGTGATGGGTTAGACGCTAAAGGACGAACCGCAAGTCAAGCCGCAGCTAGCGCAGGTATGCAGATAGCTGGATCTCCTGATATGGTCGGAAGGGCTGTAGATAGAGTTAACAGAGATGCTAACGCTGAGAGTGCTTATCAGAAGAGGAAGTCTGCCGAGGATAAACAAGCTTCTGATGCTAAGGATGCTGAAGCAGCCGCCGAAGTTTCTTCTGGTGTGAAGAAAGCAGCCGATGCTCTTAAACTTAAAATAAAAAATAACGCTGATAAGCACTCTCAGTACAAAGGAAGAGTAGCAGCCTCCGAGAGAGAGCAGCGTAAAGCTGAAAAAACCGCTTCTCAAGGAGTTAGAACTCGTAAGAACGTTCTTAAGAAGAACCCCCTCAAAGAAAAACCATCTTCAGAGGAGGGATACAAGAAAGACTTCTTTATTAAAGCTCAAGCAGGTTCCGACAAAGGACCAACCTCAGGATCTAGACTTAACTTAAAGAACCCTTCAACAGATAGGAAGAGCTTACAAAAAGATCCTAAGGATATGACTAGACCTGAAAAAGATGCTAAGAAAGCCTCTAACCAAGAGAGGCAAACTAGTCATAACCAAAGGACTAAGACTATTGCTACTACCTTAAGTAACATGGCTAACTCTAAAGCTCCTCTTACAGGCACAGACTTTAGTAAGTTTAGACTCCCGCCTAAGAAAAAATAAACAATTCTTAGAAAAAAATAAAATTATCTCCCCTAGTAGGTAGATACACTTAGAAACTGGAAGATACCATGACTAAAATTACAGACATTAACGAACTCCTGCCTGACGGGCTTAGTGAGAACACAGTTGAGAAGATCTTCTCTCTTGTAGACTCTACCATCAACGAGCAAGTAACAAAGCAATCAACTATTCTTGAATCAAGAGTAAATGCTTACCTACGAAACAAGATCGACCAGATTAAAGAACAAGCAATGGTTGAGCTTGCAGAAGAAAATGAACTCTTCCGCAACGCCCAACTCTTTGAGTCTGTCAGAACCCTAATGAGCTTTGAGCTTAACAAGGATGACGAAACTACAGTAGTAGCTGGAGTTAACTCAGAGCTTTCTGAGTTACAAGAAGAGTTTGATATTCTTCTAAGCCAAGTTAATACTCTTGTCGAGGCTAACGATAGTCTTGAACTAACTGTAGCAGCTTTAAAGATCAAAGAAGAAAGCATTTTAGAGGAAGTTGAAACTTTATCTGAATCAAAATCATTACTTGCGGGGCAAGTAATAGAATTAGAAGCCGCTTTATCAGAAGAGTTTGAATCTTCTGAGCAAGCTGTCGTTATATCAAAGGCTGATGCTCCGATAAACGAAGAGAGCGAGGTTAAAGAATACGATAACCCGTTTATTAATGCAGAAGTCATGCACTTCATGCCACAAAAGGAAAGCTAAATTATGAAACTTAACACAGGTTTATACGACCATGATGAAACGCTTGTTGAAAGATGGGAGCCGATTCTTGAAGGAATCGAAAGTGACTACACTCGTAGAGTAACTGCACAGCTTCTTGAAAACCAAGCACAGGCTCTTATGAGTTCTGAAAACTCAATGATCTCCGAAGATCTCTCACCGGGAGCTACAACTACTGGTCAACTTGGTACATTTGCGAAGTTCGCAATGCCCCTTGTCCGTAGGGTTTACCCGAACCTAATCCTTAACCACATTGCTGCTATCCAGCCCATGCAAGGACCTGTCTCACAGATCTTCTACGTTGGTAACAGCCGTTCACAGGGTTTATCTAACAACCAAACTGTTTACAGTAAGTTCAACCTAACGTACCGCAACTTAACCGCTGGTGCGATTGATTCTGCTTCTGGTATTGCTGGTCTTGCTGGATTAGCAGGTTCTGTTGCTGCTTCTGCTGGTTTTGATACGTCAAACCTATTCGGTCGCAACAACTCAGCCGCAGTCGGTGGAGCAGGAGCCCCTTCAGGTACTATGGGTGGACAGATTGCAGCGTTCCCTAACGCTTCCGCAATCTACGGATTCTCCCTCAGTGCTGGTGAGCGTCTAACTGGAACTGGCATCCCTGAGATGACCTTCCATATCGAGCAAGAGGCTGTTGTTTCTAACACTCGTAAGATGAGAGCCCTTTGGACCCTTGAGGCAACTCAAGACCTAAAGGCATACCACAACATTGATCTTGAGCAAGAGCTTACAAACATGCTTTCAAAGGAACTATCCCTTGAAGTAGACCGTGAAGGTATCGAAGATATTCGTATGCTTGGTTATGGTCTTTCTGGTACTGTTGGTGGTGCTGATCTTGGAGTTATGGATGATGATTACATCAACCTAACAGGACCTACTGGTGTTAAAGATGCTGACAACACGGAGCTTTTCGTTCCCGGTCAGTTTACTTACGACTTCAATGGTGCCAGTGCCAATGGCAAGGCTCTCGGAGTTAACAAGCTAACATCAAACGTATTCGTTCACGACTTTGCAAACACTACTGGTCTAGGAATGGCACCTCGTCACCTTGGCGAAGTCTACGCTAACCTACTCGCACTGATCAACCTTGTCTCACAAGATATCTTTGCTAGTACTCACCGTGGTCCGGGTAACTGGATTCTAACTTCTCCTCTCGTAGCTTCCATGCTTGAGAGTGCTTCTAAGCTCGAAGGTGGAATCGCTCCTGCTGATGGTCCTACCAACATGAGTAAGACTGGTATCGAATCCCGTGGCAAGTTCATGGGTCGCTACGACCTTTACGTTGATCCTCTCTACCCTACGGACGAAATCCTCATGGGTTACAAGGGTGACACCGCTATGGAGTCTGGTTATGTTCACTGCCCGTACATCCCGATTCAGAACCTACCTACGATTGTTGATCCGGAAACGTTCCAACCTCGTAAAGGCATCATGACTCGTTACGGTAAGGCACTTGTCCAACCCGCTCAGAGAATGTACCGTGTTATCCGACTTGTCGGAGCAGACGCTAACTTCCTACTAAGCCCCTTCGGACGTAATGATGGAGTCCAAGGCCAAGCTACCCAACTCCCCTAAAGGAAACTAAGTAGTTAGTATTTAAAAGGGCTGGGTGGAATATATTCCACCCAGCCCTTTTCTTATTACCTATATAACATAGATGTACAAGTATAAGAGTAAATGTAGGTGGGCTATTCTTTTGTACGTAGACGGAGAAATAGTAGAGATTAGGCCCGGAGAATTCTTTGAGTCTTCAGATGTTATCTGTATAAAACACTTAGAGAAGATTGAATCTAAGCCTAAACCTAAGCCTAAGAAAACTAAAAGGAAGTAAGACATGCCAATAAAAGTAGACCCAAAATTGTTAGGATATGGTGACACCTTCGGAACATACGCAGGTAAAAATCTAGGAGATACAGACATTTACTCTACTGCTGTTGATGGAGCAAAACTAAACAAGAATAAGCTCTCTAACACTATTGAATTGACTGACTTTGAACAAACCATTCATGACTATGTGTTTGGTATGCTTGGACACCCTGTAGTAAGAGTTGAGCTTACTGAGTTTCAAGTAAAGGTTGCAATTGACCAAGCTATAACACAGTTAGATTACCATGCTCCTTGGTGGTTAACTAACATGGCAACGTTCCAACCTACTGCTGGGGTTAACACTTATGTATTACCTACTCACATTGCAAACAACCTAAGCTACGTAGTTTATAAGAAAACTCTTCTAAGTATACCAAGCCAAGCAGGAGATATTGAAGGTGATTACTTCTTAAAGTACTTCCAAGACAACTTCTTATTTAGTGATTTTAATATCTCAGATTATTACTTGATGCAGACCCACCTTGAGACTATGAGGAAAGTCCTTTCGCAGGACGGATCTTTTGACATAGTTAATGGTAACATGCTAACCTTATACCCTACTCCTGTATCTAACAACCAAGCAGTAATTCTAGTCTATCGATCAATTGATACTGCCACGCTACATCCCTTCTATGCAAACTGGGTCCAACGATATGCCTTAGCTGTTTGCAAGGGAATCTTATCTCAATCAAGAGGTAAGTTTAACATTCTACCATCTCCCGGAGGAGGCGCACAGTTAAATGGCGCAGTACTTCAAGATCAATCAGTTAGAGAGATGGAAGCTCTAAAGAAAGAACTCTTAACCGAGATCGAAGAACCCCCGACCTTTGGATTATACTAAATGAAAAAGAAGAACTGGAAAGTTACTACCGAACTGCCTGATCTTCCTGATCTAGATGGGGATAGTCTACTAAACCTATTCGATCAAGAAAATACAGACATTAACATGTTTAACTTGGTTGACGATGAGATTATTAGACTTTCAGGATCTAAAATGCATTTCTTTAAGTCGTACCACGATACGTCCTATGATGATGTATACATGGAAGCAAGAAATAAACCTATATCTAAAACTCCTATCGTAGTACATGGACACTACGAACCTGTTTCTATGTCCGAAGAGCTTGGAGAGTTCGGTATCGAGTTAACTAATGATCAGATCTTTACATTCAATAAGAGTTACATTGAAAGAAAGCTTGGAAGAGAGGTTATTCCCGGAGACGTAATCAAACCTATGTTCCAAGAGCAAAGGTACGAGATTTTTGAAGCTGTTGAAGATAGCTTCGAAGCTTATGGTGTGTTTCATATCGTATGTTCTGCTAAACTCCTAAGAGATTCTGATGACGTTAACGACCAACACCTACCCGATGTTAGCGATGACCTTGGTGGGTACGCTGGAGATCAATAATGGAGATTATACCACTTCCTACGGACAGTACAGACGCATCATCTTTATGTGATATCTCTAGTAATAGTAGTAGTTTCAAAACTAGAGAGACTGAGATTAGGCGACAGATCAGCGATATGACTAAAGCTTCTAAGAACATCTCAAGTATGTACAAAGAAACTCTAAGGTCAGTCATAGCATCCTTTAATGATATTGTTACTATTGACGCAGAGAATAAAGAAAAGGACGTAAAGGTAATCGTTTCTAATCCAGAAAGACCCGTAGCTAAGTTAGTTCAAGAGAACAACATAACATTACCTATTATTTCTATATTTAAAAACGTAACTGACAATGATCAAAACAGAGGACGTTACGACAGTGTGTTAGTTCACGAAAAGTACTGGGACGAACAAAAGCAAAGAGCTATTAGGGTAGTAAGCTTCGCACCTCGCCCAGCAAACATCCGATACAATCTAAACATTTGGACCAAGTACGTAGAAGACATGGACCAAATCTTAGAGCAAATCAGACTAAAATTTAACCCAGAGATGCAAATCCCAACTAAGTTTGGAACACAGACTAAGGCTTCTTTAGAAAGTGAAAGACTCTTAGGTTCTTTTAGTGTAGCAGATAAAGAAGACCGAGTTGTTAAGAGACAGCTTGAAATTATAGTAAAAACTTATATACCAAACCCTAAGTTTTTACTAACATCAACCGGAAAATTAGAAACGTTCGAGGCCACATATGACATCATTAAATAAAAGTAAAATGCTAACAGCAGACACTAACATGATTAATGCAATCAATCTTGCAAGAGAGGCTGCGCTTGGTTTGTTTGGAGAAATCTCCGAACTAGAGGAGAAGTTAGCAGCTAAAGAAGAAGACCCTGACGTTATTGAGGCACCAGAAGCTCCTATTGCTGGGGAATCTCAACAACTAACTCTAACTGTTGTACCTCAGCAAGACAATAAAGGTTGGGGAGACGCAATCTTTTATAAGAATGATGAACCTTCTACCTTAAGAGATCAAGTAATTGTTTGTGGTGGAAGAAGTGGAATCATCAATGCTAAAAAGGAAGAGTTTAGAGTTAATTGGGATAATCTAACATTCACTCAAGGTCAGTACCCTACTGGATGGGGAGCTAGTATTGGTAAGGTAGTAGGTGAGATTAAAAACTGTACTTTTGTTAAGCTAGGAGAGACTAAGGCTACTGCTTCAACAACTCCTAAAGACGGTCACAGTATTTACGCTAAGCCTAACGGAACTCTCTTAGTAGAGGGAAATAAGTTCTTATCTTGTGGTGGAAACTCTCAGTTCGCAGCTAGACCTTGGGAACAAGATATGCCTCATGACGTAAAGGTAACATTCCGTAAGAACCTATGGGATAACTGCTCTTGGAATCCTACTGGTCATGGAGGTGGTGGATCTTTTAACATTGCTTTCTACGCTGGGTGTGAGGAAGGTTCTGAGGTTGTAGTTACTAACAACATTTTCCATAACGATGTTGCTTATCCCGGATACGAGGGATCAAAGAGTAACCCTTCTGCTAGAGGAGTTATAGCAATTTGGAACGAAGCTTGGTATCCTCCAGAGAAAGCTACAAGTAAAGGTTTTGTGCCAGACTCTAAGTACTTCGTAGAGTCTCTTAAGTTTAACGATAACGTTATTCGTACTATCCAAACTGATCGTTCTCCTATACAAATTAAAGGTTGTAAGAACATTGAGATTAAGAACTTAACTTTAGAGTACATCGAAGAAGTTTCTACTGAGAAAGCTTTTATTAGAATTGACCATGATCTTATGAATCCTGTAAGGGCTGAAAAGATTAGAATCGATCCTATTGATGCAGACGGTTGGATTGATTTCGCTGGAGAAGCACACCTCTTACGTGATGGGTTAAGCTGGGATGCGTAGTGTTTCTACATTAGGGACTTCTACTAGCTGTGGTGGTGTTACTGTAAAAGTAGAAATAAATAAGACAGTATTTGCAGGGGGAGTCCTAGTACACACTACAGGGGATTTAATGAGTCACGGTGCTCCCATAGCAGCAACGAATACCACTGTTTTTATACAGGGGTCACCCGTAGTCGCTGAGAAAGATGTGGTAGCCCCTCACACGCCAGACCTAACCCCTCACAAAGCAGTAGTTGAAGATTCTGGGTTACTGGTCTTCATCCCTTGATAAAAAGTATTCAAAAACAAGTCTACCTATAGTAAATACTCATAGGAACAATAAGATGAAATTAATAAAAAACGATAGTATGCAGTCATTCACTGTCTTTTTACAAACTGAAAAAGGGTGCAAGGAAGTTCACTTCTCTCCCGGACACTCAGTAGTAGTACCTGATCACTACATTAGTGAACAGGTAAAAACTCTCTTTAGACGAAGAGTGTTTAAAATCACTAACGCATAAGGTATAACAAATGGTAAACTTTAATTCTCCGGGTGTATATGTTGTCGAGAAAGATAACTCTGATTACCCTGTAGCACTTAACTCTTCCGTAGTTGGTATTGTAGGGTTTGCCTCCAAAGGTCCTATAGATGTTGCTACATTAATAACTAGCCAGAGTCAGCTAGTAGAAACTTTTGGACTTCCTAGTGAAAATATTGTTGGTCAAGGACTTGAGGCTGCTTTAGAAATTCTAGAAACTACAAACACTTTATACTTTATCAGAGCTTCTGATGAAGATTCCGCTGTAGATGCTTCTGCTGGAGTGTCTATCGGATCATGCCCCTCTCTTGTTGTGTCTGGAAACGATTACGGTATTACTAACCCTCTATTCTTAAAAGTTCAAGCTTATGATAATAACGGAATTGCTCAATACGTAACACCTAAAGAGTTTTCTCTCCCTATTGGGACGGGAACTGGTACACAGTATGATGTACTTAGATCCGTTATCGGTGGAAATTTAGAGTCTGAGCATGTTGGAGCTTTTGAAGGACCTAGTGATGCTTCTGGAGCTATCGTTGGATCTTACGCTGGTTCTGGTGCTTCCTTATCAGTCTCAGCTTACAGTGATTCTGCTTTCACTACTCCCACACCCGCTCTTATGGGAACTGATTCTTCTGCTACAGGAGAAGCTAATTTTGGTATTAGTGGTTCGGTTGGAGTCTCTGCTACTAGAGTCTACGGAAGTACTTACGTCGATACTGGGGCATCCTCAATCCAATACATTGCAGAGTCCCTATATCCCGGAGAAGGTTACAACGGTTTAACTAAGTCTGACGGAACTCTTACAGGATTAAGAATCCAAACTCGTAACGTTGGAGGAGGAGACTTCTTCGTAGATGTTTTAGAGGATGGGATTGTTTATGAATCATTTAAGACTAGCTTCGTAGGGTCTGGACTCTTCATTGAAGACGTTATCAATACTGGAAACCAGAACGCAACCACTACAGACATTAAAGGAAATCTTTATGCTGCGGGTTCCCTTGCAACAGCTTCTGAGTTAACAAACTTTGCTGGTACTGCTGCATCCTTGTTTGGTGTTTCTGAGTTCCATGTTCACGACGGTTTATTAGGATACCACGCTACGAACTCTGCTACGGCTACAGGAACTAGATGGTTAAAGCCTATCGAGGCTACCACGGTTATGACTGGAGGAACTAACGGTATTGCTGCAACTGCCAACCTTAGAGCAGTCGATCTTATCGGAGACGCTTCACAAGAGCCTAAGTCTGGAATGCAGTCCTTAGACGATCTCACACTAAACATCGGAATTGCTCTGGTTCCCGGAATCTATACTGAGAGTGTTCAAAATGCACTAATTACGCTCGCAGAAAAGACTTCGGACTTCTTAGCTCTCGTTGCACCTCCTGTTGCCGTTGGTAACCCTCAGGCCGCAATAGATTGGACTAATGGCAAGTCTAGCAGTACTGCTGGCTCTAGGTCCAGTGCAATCACAAGCTCTTACGCTGCTGTGTACTACCCACACCTAAAAGTGTTCAATATCCATGATGGCAAAGACATTTGGTACGACCCTACTATCTTTGCAGCTAGACAGATGGCTTACACGGATAGTGTAGCTGACTCATGGTTTGCTCCTGCTGGATTTGTTAGAGGTAGACTTTCTAAGCCTAGTGAGGTTGAAGTCAAACTCAACCAAGGTGACAGAGACAGTCTTTACAGTGGTGGAAATGTTATTAACCCCGTTGTATCTTTCCCCCAACAAGGTATTACTATCTTCGGACAAAGGACTGCACAAAGAAACCCAACAGCATTAGATAG